>Ga0315905_10001450_pt1 | contig 25456 bp, 31 predicted proteins | sample LakEriMetagenome_5_FD_203522 | JGI IMG/M metagenome (GOLD analysis project Ga0315905, IMG submission 203522) | Freshwater fungal communities from buoy surface, Lake Erie, Ohio, United States - Buoy 4 MA121 | ecosystem: Environmental > Aquatic > Freshwater > Lake | place: USA: Lake Erie, Ohio...
CTGAAAATGGTGTTGCGACTGATAGTGCAACAATTACATCATTAGTATTTAGCAATTAAAATTTTATGGCAACCAAACCTTTTTTATCACAAATCGCAGTGCCTGTTGGAACCACAACAGGTGATGTTTATTATCCACAAACCAGTTTGTTGATGCACTTCAACGGAACAAATGGTAGCACTACTATGACAGATAGTAGCAAAAATAATTTTACCGTAACTGCTACAAATGGCGCTGCAATTAGTACTGTACAAAGCAAATTTGGTGGTTCAAGTGCGTTTTTTGACGGTACAAACGATTTTCTTTCAATATCAAATAATGCCGAATTTAATTTCGTAACAGGAATATTTACAGTTGAATTGTGGGCATATTTTTCATCTGTATCTGGTCAACGACCCTTAGTTACTAATTATCAAAATAGTACAAATGGTTGGGCAGTTCAATTATATTTAGGCAAAATATTTGCGAGTTTCTCAGGAGACGGAATTGATATTCAAGGCACCACTACAATTTTAACCAATACTTGGTATCATATTGCAGTATCTGGAACGCCTGGTTCTTATAAACTATTTTTGAATGGTGTTCAGGAAGGGCCTACATATACGGGGGGAACTACTTTATCATCTACATCTGCCTTAACAATTGGTCAAATTGTAAGTAGTGCTTATTTTAATGGTTATATTGATGAATTGAGAATAACCAATGGGGTAGCTAGATATACCAGTAATTTTACACCACCTACAACGCAATTTTTAGATAGTGCAGGTGATGCAAATAGTAATGTTGTAGTAAATAGTACCGCAACAGGATTTGCAATAGGAACAGGTGGTATAAATGGCGCACAATTAGCAAAAGCTTGGGTCAATTTCAATGGTACTAGTACTGTAGCAATCAGAGATAGTTACAATGTTAGCAGCATAACAGATAATGCCGTAGGTCAATATTATGTTAATTTTAGTACCCCAATGAATAATACTAATTATTCGGTTGTTGGTTGTAATGCTAACTCAATATCCAATTTTGAGTTCACTGGTGCTGGACCTGATACAATTAATAGATGTTTTATTGGAATTTATGGTACTGCTTTTTCAGACAAAACATATGTACAAGCCTTGGTATTTAGCAATTGAAGTTTACTATATATAAATGTATGAGTGAAAAACGAATAATATACCCAACGGAAAATGGTGGAGTTGCTATAATAATACCATCAAACAATGCAAAAAATGCAGATGAAACTTATGATGAATTTATCGCAAGAATTGCTGCAAAAGATGTACCTGCTGGAACATCATATAAAATTGTACCAGTAGAAGATATACCAACAGATAGAACCTTCAGAAACGCCTGGGAATATCCTGTAGATCAACAACAATAATATCATATGATAACAATAAATCTTGATAAAGCGAAAGAAATACAAAAAAATAGATGGAGAACCGCAAGAAAACCTATCTTGGAAAAATTAGATACAGAATTTATGCGTGCTGTTGAAAATGGTGATACAACCAAACAACAACAAATTGTAGCCAAAAAACAAGCTCTAAGAGATGTCACAACCACCGATTTATCCACCATAACCACTCCAGAACAACTTAAAAATGTTTGGCCGGATATATTAAACGAATCATAATATGTACTATAGTCCACGAATAGTCACAAGCGGATTGGTATTAGCACTAGATGCGGCTGAACGTTTAAGTTATCCTCGTACAGGTACCACTTGGCGTGATTTGAGTGGCAACAACAATACAGGCACTCTTACTAACGGACCCACTTTTAGCGCAGCAAATATGGGTAGTATTGTGTTTGATGGCACAAATGATTATATTTCAACGCCATTACAAACTTTGAATAGACCATTTACACTTTCAGTGTGGTCGAATTTTTCAAATTTAACGGGATTCCAAACATTTATAGGGCAAGATACAAGTGTATCTATACCAAGGGGAAGATTTTATTTTCAAAAAGCAGGTAGTACAGGAGGAGGACCGATACAAGACAAAGTTAATTTTTCACTGGTAAAATCAGACGACAGTGTAGTAGTAACAAATACAATTAATACAGTTTCTATTAATATTTGGTATAATTTTGCAGTTACACTGTCTTCTTCTAGTATCTCATTATATCAAAACGGTGTAATACAAAGCACAACCAGTGATTCAAATGTTTTATTGACAGATAATACTACTATTGTATTGGCTGCGGGATATTATGCAAATAATATTACGGATTTTTTAAATGGTAAAATGTCATCGGTATTTATTTATAACAGAGAATTAACCGCAACGGAAATACTTCAAAATTATAATGCTACAAAAAGCAGATATGGATACTAATATATGTCAGGAATATCAGGGCCAAAAATAATAACAAGTGGATGTGTGTTGTCTTTAGATGCAGCTGATAAACTCAGTTATAAAGGCAGTGGCACTAGTTGGTATGATTTAAGTGGTAATAGTAACACAGGCACTTTAACCAATGGACCAACATTTAACGCTGGTAATCAAGGAAGTATATCATTTGATGGCACAAATGATTATGTAAATGTTCCATATAATTCTATTTTAAACACTCCAAATGGCGCTACATATGAAGTGTGGATTAAACCCACCGTTGCAACAACAGGTACATTTTTAAATAGAGGAACAAGTGACAGTGGTGCTACACCTGATAATCCCAGATTTATAGCGTATAGTACAGGTCAATTATACTTTGATTGGAGTTCTTCTGGATCAGATGTTTATTTACAAACGGCTACAGGAGTTGTAACTTTGGGATCGTGGAACCAAGTAATTGGTTTAGCTACACCAAGTGCTCAATTAAGAACGTTTGTTAATGGAACCGAAACATCATATAGTACTAGAGTTAATAGTTTGCCATCAACTTTGCCTAATACATCAACCTCTTTGGAAATAGGAGCAGCTACTTGGGCCCCTAGTTATTTTAATGGTAGTATAGCAATTGTAAGATTGTACAATAGAGTATTGAGTTCCGGCGAAATATTGTCTAATTATAACGCAACTAAAAATAGATTTGGTAGATAATTATACTATATGGGAATAGCTAGAGGGCCAAAAATTGTAACAAGCGGATTGGTATTAGCACTAGATGCGGCTGATAAACTTAGTTATCGTGGCACAGGTACCACTTGGCGTGATTTAAGCGGTAATAACAATACAGGCACTCTTACTAATGGACCCACATTTAGCGCAGCTAATATGGGCAGTATTGTATTTGATGGTACTGATGATTATGTAAATTGTGGTAATGGCGCCTCTCTGAGATTAACTTCAGGAACAGTAAATGTTTGGATGAAGACTACTTCTAAATCTGTAGCATATCAAGGTATAGTAGTTAAACCGCTCAACTACGGAATATATAATTATGGCGGCAATTTACTTCTTTACGATTGGAATACAGGTTCAGATAGAAATTCAAGTATATCTATTTCTGATGGGAATTGGAGATTTATTACATTAACATTCTCTAGTAATTCACCAAACAACGCAAAAGTATATATAAATGGTATATTAGTATATACCACAACGATGTATAAGACCGGTGATGGTTATAATTTAGGTATTGGTACAGGTAGTGATGGTGTTCAACTTTTACCAGGCACAATTGGGAATGTACAAGTATACAACAGAGAATTAACCGCAACGGAAATATTGCAAAACTATAATATTACAAGAAATAGATACGGACTATAAAAATTATGAGTGAAACAAATGTAACAATATACGAGGATAGAGAATTTATGATATTCAATGTGAGTGAATTGAATCTTGTAGATTTCACTAAAGTACAAGAAACTTCAATTGACACTGTAAGAAAAAGTGTTGATGGTACCAAAACATTTTGTAAATGGGATGGCGCAACACCTGAATTTTTCAGTCAAATGACCACCACAGAAGGTCCATACACTTATCCAGAAATATTAAATATATTAGCCACACCTGAATGGACCGATCCAAATCCTCCATTCTAACATATTTATCTATTTGGTTTATAATATGTATATAAACCAATGATATTTAGAGCTACAAATTCATCGTCGTTTCTATTTAATCCGATCTACCCAGTCTTTCTCACCAGAAAGTATTTGGGTACGCCTCTTTCATTAAATAGACGCAATCTCATTTTCCGAGTCAAAGTAGTTGAAAGTGCAAGTTTAAACCTCACACTAAACTCCGCTCTTACCAAATTAGATACAGAATCAGCTACCAATAATATAACATTACGTTCAGCTAATGTTATTCCACTATATAATCCAGCTACATTATACAGTTCTCTCAATAGCATTTCTATTCCAACATCAATAGGGGATAAAATTGATTATGCACAATCACTAAACAGTGTTGTATACACAAACGCATCTGTAGAATCAGCTACAGTATTACCCACATTAAATAACGCAAGTTTAAAACTTGAAGGTGATCCTGTTTTTAATTCAATTAACGTTTCAAACGTTCAATTAGTTGATCCAAAAATAAATGTTGGTAATCAAAATATAACACTAAATAGTACCGTATATGATACTCCAATATTAAATTCAAGTGTTATATACAATACACTAAACAGTGTAGATCATTACAAAAATCTATCTGATCAAATAATAACAAATATAGCATTAAATGGTTCAAATTATTACACAGATATATTAGATGGTGGTAATACTAATACGTCACTTAACAGTATCACAAATTATAAACCTGATATTGATAATTCAGTTAATAGTGTTAACTTATATAGCACATTACATAAACCATCTCAAGTTGATATTGGAAATAACAATTTACAGTTATTTGGATCATCTTATTACACAAATATATTTGATGCATCACAAACCGCAGTATCTACAGTTGGTTCACAATATTATGTAGACTATACCGATTCATCACAAATTGCTGTATCAGCAGCTGGTTCAGAATACTATGTAGATTTTTATGATGCGTCACAAACCGCAGTATCCACTGTGGGTTCGCAGTATTATATTAACTATAACGACACATCTAATAATGCATTAACGGTATTGGGTTCACAATATTATGTAGACTTTTATGATACATCTCAAAACGCAGTATCTACAGTGGGTTCACAGTACTATGTAAATTTTTATGATGCATCCCAAAATGCTGTATCTACGTTAGGATCGCAGTATTATGTTAACTATACTGATTCATCTAATAACGCATTAACATTAAAATCTTCTGGATATTATGTAAATTATACTGATGCATCTAATAATTCACTAGCACTAAAATCCTCGGGGTATTATGTAAATTATAATGATACATCAATTAATACAAGTAACATAATTGGTTTAAACAATTACGCAAATTTTTCTGATATATCCAATAACTCTATAGCTTTAAATAATATAAGTAACTATATTAATTTTGGTGATAATTCCATTTCAAATAATGTTTTGGGTAGTTTAAGTCATAATAATGTACAACTTGAAATTGTAAATGAAAATTTAACTATTAGTAGTTTAAATTACAATCAATATGAGATTGATTTGGTTGATCAATCAAATGGTTTAAATGGTTTAATACTAAAACTATCTGATTATGGTGACAATGTTTCATTTGCAACTTCTTTACATTCCATAACATTTGTACCCAACGAATATATCAAAACAGTTACGCAAAATAGCAGTGTATTGACCAATTTGAGTATGTTTCAAGGACCATATTCAAATAATATGACATACAATGTGGCATTAAATAGTTTGAATTATTCAATGACTGAATATGGTAGATTGGTTAATACCACAGACAATTTGCGTAAATTGGTATATGAAGATGAATCTAATAATAAGTTGGTAAATCAATCATCAAACTTAAAATCATTGAAATATGATGATATTAGATTTGAAGTAAATGTTAGTGCAAACAATAGATTATCATCATTACGAAGTGAAAGTGATATAAATAACAAGACAAAATTGTCGGGGTCATTTAAAGATATATCATATACACCTAATATTAGCGAAACTGTATTGGGTTCAAATACAACATTTAGACCATATAGTACCGCTTCAACTGTAACGTTTAATAGTGATTCTCCCACAAATTATGTAAATCAAGTCAATATAGTTTATTATATGAGTGGGGGTAATTTAACGCAAAGTATAGTAAATTATGGTGAGGATTTAGCATTTCAAGTAATAGGTAATTCTAATCCTGGTTTATATGTAACCAATTATGATTATAACACACCTTATAGAGCTAGTTTTGTAACAAAAAACTGGCCGGTATATCAATATGATACAGGTTCTAACTGGAAATTACCTGTAATACTCAATTGTTCCAACAATGAAAGAAAAATAAGCGCAACTTCAGGTGTTTGGGTAGAAGCAGCATTAGAAAGCGGTGGAACATTGGTGGATGAATATGGATTTAGTATAGATATATAATAGTGTTTTAATATTTATTAAAGAATGAGAATAACAGATCTACCACAATTATTTACAGCGTCTATAAACGATTTGCTGTATGTAATTGATGTAAGTGATACAAGTAGCTTTTTTTCTGGGTCAAGTAAAAAGATTGATATCAGTACTCTTTTTTCTTCCCCAAACATAACTGCCAGTTTCTCAAGAAAAGCAATTTCAGCTAGTTACTCTTTATCTTCCAGTTATTCATTTAATGCAACATCCGCAAGTTATGCTAGAAGATCCACAACAGCTAGTTACGCATTAACAGCTAGATCATCAAGTTATGCTCGTAGAACAACCACCGCAAGTTACGCTTTAAACGGTGGTACGAAAATATATACAGGTAGTGTTTATCCAATAACTGCAAGTTGGGCCATAAATGGTGGCACCAAATTATATACAGGTAGTACTTATCCTATAACCGCAAGTTGGGCATTAAACAGTGGTACCAAACTGTTTACATCAAGTACATATCCCATAACTGCAAGTTGGGCAGTAACCGCAAGTTACGCTTTAAATCAAACAACCAGTGGTACATCAGGTACATCAGGCACAGCTGGAAGTAGTGGCACAAGCGGTACAAGTGGTACATCAGGCACCAGCGGTAGTAGTGGATCTAGCGGTAGCAGTGGTAGTAGTGGAAGCAGTGGTTCATCTGGTACAAGTGGCACAAGTGGACTAACAGGCACAAGTGGTACTAGTGGTACAAGCGGAAGTGATGGAACAAGTGGAACATCTGGTACAAGTGGTGAAAATGGAACAAGTGGTAGTAGTGGAAGCAGTGGAAGCAGTGGTAGTAATGGTACCAGCGGAAGTAGTGGTTCAAGTGGTAGCAGTGGCACAAGTGGGAGCAGCGGTACTTCTGGCAGTGATGGTACAAGTGGAAGCAGTGGATCAAGTGGTAGCAGTGGTACCAGTGGATCAAGTGGTAGTAGTGGTACTGCTGGAAGCAGTGGTAGTAGTGGTACCAGTGGATCAAGTGGCAGTAGTGGTACAAGTGGAAGTAGCGGTACATCAGGCAGTGATGGTACAAGTGGTAGCAGTGGCACCAGTGGCACAAGTGGAAGTAGCGGTAGTAGTGGAACAAGTGGCACCGCTGGAAGCAGTGGTAGTAGTGGTACCAGTGGATCAAGCGGTACATCAGGTAGTGACGGTACAAGTGGTACCAGTGGTACTTCTGGAGTTAATGGAACAAGTGGTAGTAGCGGATCAAGTGGAAGTAGTGGTACCGGAGGAAGTAGTGGCACCAGTGGTACTGCAGCTACTGCTGGTACGAGTGGTGAAACATTTGGCACAAGCGGTACAAGTGGATCTAGTGGTACAAGTGGTAGTAGCGGTACCAGTGGATCTAGTGGTAGTAGCGGAAGTAGTGGTAGTAGTGGAAGTGGTGGTACAAGTGGTACTGCGGCTACTGCTGGTACAAGTGGTGAAACATTTGGTACGAGTGGCACAAGTGGGTCTAGTGGCACAAGTGGTGCTACTGGTACCAGTGGTACTAGTGGTCAAACTGGTACAAGCGGAAGCAGTGGATTTAGTGGCACTAATGGTAGTAGTGGAAGTAGTGGTCAAACTGGAAGTAGCGGATCTAGTGGAAACAGTGGTACTCTTTTAATAACAGGAAGCACATATCCAATTACTTCTAGTAGAGCTATAACTGCTAGTTATGCTTTAAATGCTACCGGTGGTGGTAGTTCACTTTATACTGGCAGTAGTTATCCTATAACTGCAAGTTGGGCACTGTATGTGGTAAATGGTACGAGTGGCACTGCTTCATTGAATTTAACAAATATAACTCGTAGTGGTAATGGTAGTGGATCTGTTTTTAATTTAAATAATAGTACATTTACCGGCACAAATTCATTGGTATTTCTTGGAGGTATTACTTTAAATAATGGTATTGATTATACACTCAGTTCAGGTGTATTGACATTTACTTCGCCACCACTATTAAATGAAGAAATACACGTTGTTAAATTTACTGGTGGTGGTGCAAACGGTACAAGTGGCACCAGTGGTATAGTTGGTATTGCCAATGCGCAAACATTTACAAGCAATGGTATTGCTACACAATATGCGCTTACACAAAGTGTAGTGCGTAGTTATGACATCATAGTTGCTATTAATGGTGTGGTTCAAAATTACAGTTCAAGTTATACTATAACTGGATCTACACTTACATTGGCATCAGCCCCACCATTAAATTCAAAAATTGATGTTAGATTTTTAGGTAGTGCGGCTGGAGGAGGTGGTGGATCGTCATTACATACTGGCAGTAGTTATCCTATAACGAGTAGTTGGGCAAATAGAGTATTAACTGCTAGTTATGCTTTAAACTTTGGTAATAGCGTTACTCAATCATTTAATAATTTAGCTACTTGGACGTTTAATCATAATTTGGGTGAACGAACTGTAGTAATTCAAGCATATAATACAAGTTATAATCAAATAATACCCCAAAGTATCATATTAGATACTGTTAATAGTGCTAGATTAACATTTCCAGTTTCAGCAAGTGGTTATGCTATTGCAACCAGAGGCGGTGTAAGAATATTTAGTAGTAGTTATGGTTATTACAATTTAAATACAGGCAGTTTATATCCCATCACCAGCAGTTGGTCAAGAAAAACACTTACTGCGAGTGTAGCATTAAGATTATTAAATAGTGATAGTGTAAGTTCTTCATTTAGTTCAAATAATATTTGGACGTTTAATCACAATCTTGGTGCTAAACCTGTACTGATACAAACATTTGATAGTGGTTTCAATCAAATTATACCGTCTGCTATAAGTTTAATAAGTAACAATACCACTCGTATAACTTTTCCTATCTCTGCTAGTGGTTATGCTATAGCCACACGTAGTGGATTAAGAACAATACCATCGGCAGCCAATTTGGCTACAACGGGAAGCAATAATTTTAAAAACACTCAAACAATTAGTAATGGATTTTTAATATTATCTCAAGTGTCATCGTCACTCAATTTTGCAAATGATGCATCTGCAAGTTTAGGTGGGGTGCCACTTGGGGGAATATATAGAAATGGTAATACATTATCTATCAGATTAACATAAACAATTAAAATGATTATATATTAAAAAATCTATTTATATAACGTAATTAACTAAACATGATCATCTATACACCAACATTATCCGGTTCATCAACTGTGAGTGGATCACTTAGAGTTAACGGACAACTTGTTGTTACAGGTCAAATATCTGGTACTTCTAGCTATTCTAATAGAGCTATAACAGCTAGTTACGCTTTAAATGTCGTCGCAGGAACATCTGGTACCTCAGGCGCAAATGGTACAAGTGGAACAAGTGGTGTATCTGGAAATGATGCGGCTAACAGTGGTAGATGGTATTATAATTCATCTATAGCTACCCCTAGTGATCCAACCAATACATATTTTAATGCTAGTAGCGGATTGATATCAAGTGTTACTCAAATTGGCATTTCAATAAATACAATTAATAGTATTAATTATAATGCTTGGTTTAGTGATATTAAAAATACATTTGACGGCGGTCAACCTGTAATGTTTCAAATTACAGAAGTTGGTGATCCAACCATATTGGGTATATTTGAAGTTTCTGCTATAACAAATAATACCACATACTGGGAATTTACATTTAGTCTCGCAACCGCATCAAATGGAAGTTTTACTTCGGGAAGAACATATACCATATCAATTATCAACGACGGTAAAGCTGGTAGTCACGGTACCAGTGGTAGTAGTGGAAGCAGTGGCACCAGTGGTAATGGCACCTCAGGCACTAGTGGTACAACAGGCACCAGTGGTAGTAGTGGTAGTAGTGGTAGTAGTGGTAGCAGTGGATCGTCAGGATCAAGTGGCAGTAGTGGAACAAGTGGATTATTACAATTAACTGGAAGTACAGTTAACGGAGTTATTACATACAATGGCTATGGTAATAGTGCAAATGTACAAAGTGGATTAAGATATACTAATAATCAACTAATTGTTACAAATAGTATACGAACAAACGCTTTAACCAGCAGTTTTGCTAAATTTAGCGGTTATACTCAATTTTTACCCGTTGGATCAAAAACAATTCCATCTAATACTACAGCAAGTTACATTTATGTTAGCGGTAGTACCAACGATTTATATTTTACTCAATACCAGGGACCATTTACCAATACAACCAGATTTAGATGGTTGGAAAGCAATCTTTATACAGGTATATTAAATGGTGGTGTATTAAGTAGTACTCCGGGTTCAACCACATTCAACATCTCTGCTGGTGAAGGTTTGATTGTAACACAAAATGCAAGTACAGCGAGCGCTCCATATCCAACCATTAAGTTGGTGAATTGGACTGCTAAAACCAATATACCAATACAATATAGCGGAAGCGCTAAAATCACATATGTTGGATTGGACAACAATGGAGATGTTGTACAACAAACTGTTCCTTGGGGAAGTGTGGATATTGACCAATGGGATTCAGAAATTAACCTTGGGGTTGTATTGACATTGAGTGGTAGCAAATCTACTGGTGTATATAATAGTCCACAAATTGCTTATGGTTATCCTCAAAAGAACGATGATTTTACAAGAGCATTTGGACCACTAAAAATCAGTGGCCACGTATTGCAAGCAAGCGGTAGTGTATTAAGCATAAAGAAAACTGGTGGTACATCTTATAAAGAAGGTTCCAACTATGCTATAAATCCAAATCACCCAAGTACAGTTGTTGAAAATGCAATAAATATCAGTAAGATCTATAGATATCATATTTCAGGATCTACACCTATAATTGACACTGGTATTAACAACGCTGGATACAGTGTATTGGATAATACAAAATATGTAAATACTACCACTGGTCAATTGGTTAGTCTTAGTGGTGGCGGTAACAATCAATTTACAATACAAAGAATATTTTGGATACCTAATAGTCCTACCCAAGCGTTTGTTGCTTATTATGGTAATGCTGTATATGGTACACTATTGGAAGCTAAAAATGCAATAGACACAGAGCCATTTACCGAAGCTCCAAATACCGCATTAAATGCCATATTTGTTGCTTATGTTATAATGGAAGGTGATGCTACCAATTTAACTACCACAGGCAAATCATATATACAACAAGGCGGATTATTCAGAAGTGTAGGCGGTATTGGTGCTAGTGGTACTTCACCTGTGCCTACTACATTATCAAGTTTAAGTGACGTTGCTATAAACAGTCCATCTCAAGGTGATATATTAGTATATGGAAGTGGTACTCAGTGGAATAATACCAAGACACTGATAGGCAATTATATCATAAGTGGTAGTTTAAAAACCAATGATGGTGTTACTGCTGTTAATTTAACATCCAGTAAATTAAAAATATCCAATTTAACCAACAATTCTACTGGTTACTTTTTAAGTGTGGATAATACCACCGGCACTGTATATAAAGCATCAGCGGTTTCTTTACAAACTGGAAGTACATATCCAATTACAAGCAGTTGGTCACGTAGAGCTATAACTGCAAGTTATGCGTTGAATGCAAGTGGTGGAGGTGGTTCATCTTTACAAACAGGTAGTACTTATCCTATTACTGCAAGTTGGGCACGTAGAGCTATTACTGCAAGTTATGCTTTAACTTCTGCTGGAGGTGGAGGTGGATCTTCTTTACAAACTGGCAGCACTTATCCAATTACAAGTAGTTATGCTAATTTTGCGATAAACATTGCGGGTAGTATTACTGTATTATCCGGTTCTGTTATAAATTGGAATAATCCAACATATGAAAAAAATATTTCTACCGGCGAAACTTATACATTTACAAATGTAACTACTGGTAGTTCAATCGTGGTTATATTAAACAATACAGGTAGTAATAGTATATTGGCTACATTTCCTAATAGTGTTAAATGGGCCAATACTTTGCCACCCACAAACATATTATCAAACGCAACTTCAATTTATACATTTGTAAGAACTAGATTATATGTTCTGGGTAGTAGCACTGAAAACTATCAATAGTATGTTATATGCCTATATCAAGAATAACCAGAAATAGTCTAGTATATGCCAATAACAAAACTCAAAACATTGAGTCCAGACTCTTTGGCCTACCACTTTCATCAGGCTCATTTTATTTACAAAATAGCCAATCACTATATCTACAAGATTTAAGCGGTACATATGTACTAGAATATCCCGCCGCAATCGCTTTATCTTATAACAGTTACTATAATAAATTTACAGCTGATAGATCTACTCAAAATTCATCACTTAGAGTTCGTTATTATGCCAGTGAAAGCAAAGATACTGGCAATTTTGGTTATATACTATATGAAAATAGTAGATCAATGTATACCCAAGCTGTTCCTGACATTTATTTGCTTGAATACGCATCCACTTCCAGCTTGTTAAGTGACACAGGCTCAAATGCATTATCATTGAGAACACGTTATTATGCCAGCGAAAGTAAAGCGTTATCTAGTGTTGGTTCAATTTTATATCAAAATACTAGATCTGTATATTTGCAAGATGGAACTAGTTTGCTCTTGTTGTACGATGGTGATGTTGTACCAGTAGGCACATCCGCTAGTTTACAAGAAACTGGTTCAAGTGTTCTTACATTTCGTACCAGATATTATACCAGTGAAAGCAAAGCATCAAGTATATATCTTGGTTATCAAAATGACAGAGCTGTATATTTGGAAAATACCGCGAATCCGTTTGTTATAGAATATAGTGGTACAAGCAGTTTATTGACTGATACTGGTTCAAATGCTTTGTTGTTTAGAACACGTTATTATACCAGCGAAAGTAAAGCATCTGTTACTTATTTGGGATATCAAAATGATAGAGCTATATACTTGGAGAACACAGCAAATCCATTTGTTATAGAGTATAGTGCCACAAGCAGTTTATTAACTGATACTGGATCAAATGACGTATCATTTGTTACACGTTATTATATTAGTGAAAGTATTGCTGTATCTAGTAGTTATTTGGGTTATCAAAACGATAGATCTATATATTTGGAAAACTTGACAGATGTTTTTGTTTTGGAACCATAACAAAATAAAGTTTATAAAATAAAGTTTATAATATGATATTCTATATATTTATAAACAGAAACAGTGATTTTATAAAATGTCAACAGGAATAAACAACAATATTGATTGTAAATTGCAAGGCAAAGTTCGTGTTGTGGTTATGGAAAAAGACAAAATCATACACGATACTGGTGAAATAAAAAATATGATCACCAATCAAGGTATGGATGAAGTTGCAAACAGACCATTTGCTGAATTATTCGCTTGTTGTGCAATTGGAACTGGAACGGCTGATACCAAAAAAACCAATGTTCCCATAACTGGTTCCATAACATCAGGAAACGGTTTTGATATCAATTTAAGAGGCAGTGTTTCTCGTAGAACAGGTCCATTGGTAACATTTCCCAGAACAAGTGTGTCATTTCCTATATCAGGCAGTGTTATAAGAGCAAGTGATGTGGGTAATATAATTAAAATAAATAATGACGGTACATTTAGAATAAGAGCACAAACTGGATCCAATCAAGCCAGAAGTTGTAGTGTATTAAATATAGATGGCACTGTACCAACTGGGTCGTCAAGTGATAGTAATTATACCATTTGGTTTACCAATCAAGTGAGTATGTCACGTGAAACACAAAGATGTGGTAGAACATCAGATGGCAATAACTTTCCAGCCGCATCAGGAAGTTATGGTACCAATTGCAACAGTCAAATTTATAGCAGTGGCGTAATTCACAGTCGTCAGTTCAATTTCTCAACTGCATTGGTTGATGATACCAACACAATTACTGAGATAGGATTGGGTTGGTTGCCATTTTTCAATAGTCCATCATTGTTTAGTAGAATTCGTTTAACTCAAGGTAGCGCTGGAAATGCAATACCACCAGTATTGGCTGGTCAAAATGTGGTGGTATATTATTCACTGAATGTTGGTATGTCACCCACTACAGCTACAACTGGATCTGTTAATATAACAGGTAGCAACAAAGGTGGTAATTCACAGATGAATTTATACGGATTAAGCAAAGTAAGTAGCAGTGGTTTAACAACTTATTTTGATGGTGGATTGCATGGTAATGAACCATATTATTTCAATCAAAGAAGCAGATATGGATTACCCGTTACAGTTTTTAGACCACTTTATATATTTACATCAGCCACCAGTACCGCAAGTCCAACTTGGGGCACAAACATAACCAGAAACAGCAGTTTTGTTACCAAATCAATTGATAAAACACCTGTATATAGCAGAGTATATCCCACAAGCAGTTATGGTTATACATTAACCAAAGTAGCTACATTCAATGATACTGAATCTATCAATGCGAGTTGGAATAGTTTTGGTGTGGGTGTACATACAGCTAGCAATTTGATGTCGTTTGTGTTTGGTGCTACTCAAAACAAACAAAATGGTTATTTATTAGCAATATCTCAGTCATTCACTTGGAATAGAATATTTTAATAATAGTTATAAGTTATATGCCACAACCAATATCACAATTAGCAGACTATACAACAATAACAGGATCAGCATTTGTTCCCATTATTGATGTTAATGAAACTGTATCGTCCAAGAATAAAAAAATTAGTATAGATGATTTAAGAAAAACTTATTTCAAAAGCGGAGTTCTACTTTCATCATCATTTACCAGACATACCCCAGGCTTTTATTATTTTGGTGATAACCGTGATGGTGCGCTTAATTTAACAGGTTCACTAACCAATATCAGAACATTTGTGAGTCAATCCTTCAGAAGCACACAAGATGGCGCTCCTGTAATTAAAAACTTTAGTAGTCTCTTTATTTCCCGAAGCGTGGTGGTGAGTCCAACTAATAGATGTAGAGGGTTGTTAATATTTGTAGATGGTGATGCCACTATCAGTGGCAGTTTGAGGATGACTGGTAGGGGCGCATCTGCTGTAGGCGCAGATGCATCGTTTAGTGTTTTGAATCCGCCATATTTGGGTGATTATTGGAACACGCAATTATTTCCATCTGCGAGTTATTTGAGTAGAGTGTTTGCTGTAGGTGCAGCAGGTTCAACCGGAGGAAACGATGGAGTAACAGGAACAAATGGAAGATCTGGAGGAGGTGGGTCAGGATCTAGTTTTGGAGCTCCAACTTGGGGCCCAGGTGGAAATGGCACTTCATTTAGTGGTGGAGCTGGAGGTGGTGGAGCAACTACAGCAAATGGTGTAGGAGGCACGGGTAGTCCAACAGGTGGATCCGGTGGAGCTTCAAGTAATTCTATCGGAGGTGGTGGAGCTGGAAATCCAGGCGGTGGACCGAACGGAGGCGAAGGTACAGGTGGATTACTAATATTAATTGTACGTGGTAATCTTAAAATTGGCCCAAATGGCAGTATAACTGCAAATGGCAGTAATGGTGGTAATGCATCGAATCCAACCTTGGCAGGCGGTGGAGGCGGAAGCGGTGGTGGGGTACTATATGTATATTATGGTGGTACATTAACAAACAATGGCACCGTAACTGCATCTGGAGGCACACGTGGCACAGGTGGAAACGTTGCTGGCAACGGTGGCGCTGGTACTGCTATAATATCAAAACTAAACACTGCGTTTCCTGTAGCAAACTAATATATAATTTATATGCCAACGAGAATATCTGATTTACCTGAATATACAACAATAACAGCATCTGCTTTTATGCCTATTGTTGATGTTAATGAATTGGTTGCTTCCAAAAATAAAAAAATAAGAATAGACGATTTACGAAAATATTTTTTCACAGGCACCACAACCAGTAGCTCTTTTACTGAACATACCCCAGGCTTTTATTACTTCGGGGACAATAGCGACGGCGCACTTAATTTAACAGGTTCACTAACCAATATCAGAACATTTGTGAGTCAATCCTTCAGAAGCACACAAGATGGTGTGCCTGTAGTCAAGAACTTTAGTTCACTGTTCATCTCTAGAAGTGTAGTAGTAAGTCCAACCAATAGATGTAGGGGAATGCTAATATTTGTGGATGGTGATGCAACTATCAGTGGCAGTTTGAGAATGACTGGTAGAGGCGCAAAATTCACTGGTAGTGATGCTTCTTTTACAACGATTAATCCGCCATATTTGGGTGATTATTGGAGCACACAATTGTTTCCATCATCAAGTTATTTGAGCCGAGTATTTGCTGTAGGCGCTGCTGGTGCACCAGCTTCATATATTGCTCCTAGTGGTATCGGAGTAGCAGGATCAACGGGTATTTTAGGTCGATCAGGCGGCGGAGGTGCAGGTGGTAGTCTTAATGCCAGCGGCACCACTGGAGCTGGATCTGCGGGTACATCATTTAGTGGCGGATCGGGAGGAGGAGGTACCGTGGCACCCGTGGCGGGTGGAAATAGCATTCCGTTTGGTGGTGCTGGCGGCAGCGCCCCGGCCCCCACGCCGGCCCGAGGTGGTGGTGCTGGAAATCCAGCTGGATTGGGCGGTACCGATACAGTAGGCGAGGGAACAGGAGGATTATTAATATTAATTGTACGTGGAAATTTAAAAATAGGCCCTAACGGCAGTATAGCCGCTAATGGAGTCTCCGGCAATACAGGTGCTTCTGCAGGCGGCGGCGGCAGTGGCGGTGGAATATTGTATGTGTATTATGGTGGTACATTAACAAATAATGGTACTGTTACATCAAACGGCGGATCAGGTGGAGCCGGACCAGCCACCGGTGGCGCAGGAGGCGCTGGAACTGCTATAATATCAAAACTAAACACTGCGTTTCCTGTAGCAAACTAATATTTAATAATATATGGCAAATAAACGTATAACTGATTTAACAGAAGCAACTTATATAAGTGCTAGTAATTTTTATGTTGTGTATGATCCAACAGCTACACAAGATCAAAATGCTGACGGTTATACTGATTTTAATAAAAAAGTAAGACTAAAAAATATTTGTACACAAGTAAGTCAATCTGCAATGACTTGGTTTGGTACAGGCGCACAAGGTGCTTTAAATACAACTGCAAGTGTTACTTTTACCACCACAAATGATCAAGAAGTATTTGTTAGAAATTATACATCACTCACAGTAAATGCTGGTCATACAATGACAGTAAGCAACAGATGTAGAGGATTGTTAATATATGTTGGTGGCGATTGTACTATCAATGGTACTGTAACAATGTCTGGTAAAGGAGCCAACTCGGTTGGAACAGCTGCTCATTATGTATATCAATCTAAAAATTATTATGGCAACTTTATTCCCCAATATCAATTTAACAGCGTAAAAATATATGGTTCTGGTAGTGCCGGTGGTCCAGCAAATACCGCTGGTAGATCTGCTGGTGAGGGTTATACAGGTGGCGGAGGAGGCGGAGGTGGAACTGGTGGTGCTGGTGCAGCAGGTACCAGTTGGAGTGGTGGATCTGGTGGTGGTGGAGGTCCATCTGCTACTGCTGGTGCAATAAATGGTGGTGCTGGTGGAAATGGTACTGCCGCTAATACTGGTGGTGGTGCAGGCAATGGTGGTGGCAGTGCTGGACCTGGCGGTATAGCTGGTGGTACTGGCACAGGTGGCTTGATTATTTTTGTGGTAAAAGGTACATTTACATTGGGTAATACAGGTGCAATAACAGCTAATGGTGTTGCTGGTGGCAATGGTAGTGCAGGAGGTGGTGGTGGAAGTGGTGGTGGAAGAATAATTATATTGTATAATCAAGGATATACAAACAATGGTGGTACTATTACTGCAAATGGTGGTGCTGGTGGAGGAACTGCTCCAACTGCTGGTGGCAGTGGAGGAGCTGGAAGCATAACAATTAGAGAAATAGGAGTATGGTAAAATATTTATAAGGTTATATGGCAACACCATCACAAGCAATATCTCAAATGGCTACCTTAGCAGGTAGTAACCGCAATGACAATTGTTTTTTTACATTGTATAATGCGTTAATATCATCTAGTGCAAATCAAAATCTTAAAGCGAGAATAAGTACCCACGAACAATTTTATAGCAACAACAACACTGTAATAAATCAAGGTACTTATAACAATTATTTTGGTAATGCTAACCGTGGCAACCTAACTATAAGCAGCAGTGCGCAAGTAAGCGCTTCATTGAATAATATTTCTGATCTATACGGAGATATAATTGTAAGAAACTATCAAAATTTAACCATCAACAGCGGTGTGTTGTTCAGTCCGTTAAGAGCTTGTAGAGGAATGGTTATATATTGCGCAGGTAACTTAACGGTGAATGGCACTATAAGTATGACTGGCAAAGGTGGCGGAGTAGCTAATAAAATTGCGTCTCCTATTGGAATTGCAACAAGCACCGATTCCAGATATGACTTGGTTGATGCCACATTATATTTCAATAATTGTTCATCAAGTGTTGCTGGTGGCAGAGGAATACCTACACATTGGAATTGGGCGCCTAGTGGCAGTCTGTGGTTTAACAACTATAAGATAAGAATTCCATTGAGTGGAAGTGTGGCTGGTGGTACTGGCGGAGGGCCTACAGGTAATGCAGCGGGAAGTACAGGAACAGCTGGAATATTTTGTTGTGGAGGTGGTGGAGGTGGTGGATCAGGTGCGCCAAATACAAATGTTGCTGGTACTGGAGGTAGAGGAACCATATTTGCGGGTGGAGCTGGAGGATGTGGTGGATTTGGTTTTGGTGGTGCTACTGAACCTACTTCTTTATTTGAAGCTTCTAGATCCAATGGTTCTCCGGTAAATTCAGGTGCTGGAGGAGCTGGAAATCCACCTTCGATAGGTTCTGGTGGTGCCGCTGGCACTGGTGTTGGTGGATTATTAATATTAATTGTACGTGGAAATGTTACAATAACTGGCACGGTTTCTAGCAATGGTGCAGTTGGAGGAAATGGTACTGGCCCGTCAGTTGGTGGTGGAAGTGGTGGTGGAAGTGGTGGGGGACGAATAATGGTGATTTACGGTGGTACATACACTAATGCGGGATCCGTTGTTGCAAATGGTGGCAATGGTGGAACAGGAGGTGGATCGGGTGGTGCAGGTGGTGCAGGTTCTATAACTGTAAGAAGGGTAAATGTTTAAAATTTTATGGCTACACAAATATCAAGTTTAACAACACTAGTTAATGGCGTAAACAGTTATGATTGTTTTTTGCCATTGGTAGACCCAACATTGGCACTAGATTCACGTAATCTTAAAGTCAGAATAAGTACTCACGATGAAATGTTTAGCAACAACTTTGCTGTAGCTAGTTTAAGTAGTTATAGTAACTATTTTGGTACAGGCAAAGACGGTAGTGTAACCATAAGCAGCAGTGCACAGATAAGTTCATCCACATCGCCTGCTGGATTAAATAATATTTCCACTCAATTTGGTGATACAATTGTAAAAAACTTTCAAAACTTAACCATCAATAGCGGCGTATTATTTAGTCCGTTAAGAGCTTGTAGAGGAATGATTATATATTGCACAGGCAATTTAACTATTAATGGCACTGTAAGTATGACTGGCAAAGGCGGCGGTGTTGTTAGAAGGATCGCTGCACCTATTGGAATTGCAACAAGTACTGATTCCAGATATGATTTGGTTGATGCTACATTATATTTTAATAATTTTTCATCAAGTACAGCTGGTGGTTATGGAATACCTACACATTGGAATTGGGCGCCTAGTGGAAGTGCTTGGTTTAACAACTATAAGATAAGAATTCCATTGAGTGGAAGTGTGGCTGGTGGCGCAGGATCTACTACAGGCAATGGTACAGGAAATTCCGGTACAGCTGGAATATTTTGTTGTGGCGGCGGTGGTGGCGGCGGAGCAGGCCAGCCAGGACCACCATCTTTCGGATCCGGCGGCGCTGGTGGTCGTGGAACTATTTTTTCAGGCGGAGGAGGTGGCGGAGGAGGAGGTGGTGGTAGTGCAGGTAGTGGTGCAGCTGGTTTATTTGAAGCTGGCGGATCAGGACATCAGCCGAATTCAGGAAAAGGAGGAGGCGGAGCGGGTGATCCAGCAGGTACCAATACTCCTGGATCAGGTTTAGGAGGTACCGGAGTGGGTGGAACCGTTGTTTTTATAGTTAGAGGTAATTTTACAAATAACGGTACTATATCTGCGAACGGTTCATCTGGTGGTTTTGGAAATCAAGCTCCTTTTGGACCTCAAGCTGGTGGTGGTGGTGGTGGTAGTGGTGGTGGGTGCATTTTAATAATATATGGTGACACATATTCAAATACGGGAACTATAGTTGCAAATGGTGGAGCCGGTGGGTCGAATGGTCCAGGTGGCGGAGGAGTTGGAGGTTCAGGTGGTGCAGGCTCACTTCGTGTTAGAAAAGTACACGTTTAAAAATAAAAAAAGATTTTTGGTATATAACAATATTTATAATAGACTATGAAAGACACAATAATAATACATAATATTCACGACAAAGCGAGTAGAGAATTTGTTGCTGCATATGGTAACAGAAACGACGTTACTGTATTAGAAGACGATGGATTAAAAGTTCGTCTAGCATTTCCTTATATCAGCGCATTTCCTACTGTTGTAATACCCACACCATCTTATGAAACTACAGATGAAAATGGAGTAGTAACCAAAATTGAAGGTAGTATTGAATATTTGAGAGCACCTGAAGATTGGAACAAAGTACAAGAACGAATTGATTATTGGGAAAACAAAGTACCAAATTGGAAACAAACTGATAGCAGATATCAAGCTTAAAAAATATGAATCAACCAACAATTACTTGGAAAGTAACAAATTTAGATTGTTACCCAAAATACGATCAAGAAACCGACGTTGTATTTACTGTACACTGGGACTGTTTGGGCAACATTGTGGTTGCTACAGGCAGTTTGAGTGGCAGTGTATATAACAGTAGATTATATGGTACCACAGGTGTACAATACCACAGTGGTTCAGCATTTATACCATATGATCAATTGACTGAGAATGTGGTATTGGGATGGACATTTGATAGTATGGGTACTGGTAGCAAAGCTAATATTGAAGCTGGTGCTATATCTAGTTTATACAATCAAATAAATCCACCTGTTGTACAACCTCCATTGCCTTGGGTAACAACAGGTTCTATGGGTAATTGACAACAATTAAAATAATAACTATTGAGTAGTAGTGTTCTAGTTATTTAACAAAGTTATAAACATATGGAAGAACAAAAACAAATTAATTTATCAGATCTCACATTAGTTGAATTGAAAGCTTTTGCTTACGACGAAGTTGTTAAGTTAAACTTTTCACAAAACAATTTGAGAATTATCAACCAAGAACTTTCTGCCCGTCAACAACAAGGTGTGGAAAATGCGTCACCAGTAACAACTGCAACAAAACAATAATATAAGTTATATGCAAAAACAAATATCTGATTTCACCGTGGTTGAATTGAAAAGTTTGGCATACGATGAACTTGCTAAAATCGAATTGGCACAAAATAACATTCGACTTTTGAATCAAGAAATCACCAATCGTATACAATCTCAATCACAACAAACAACTGGTGATTTTACTAGCCCCCCCGTCAGTAATAGTGAAATCGTTTAAACGGGATCACCGTAAATATTAAAGCCCTTGGGTGGTTGAGGTAGTATTTCTTCCTCAATCATCTTAATAGCATACAATTTGCTATCTAGTGGGGCCAATCTATACTCACACTTGATCTTGGTTTCTTTGAAATAAGATTCAAGCGCTTCAGTGATACTTGGATGAATGATTTTACGGGTATCATTGACAAGAGTCCATCTATCGCCAGGTGGTACTCTGGTAGCAATTAGTTCATTGTGTTCTGTAATTTTTGTAGCCATATAATTTATAGTGGTTTGACAAAGAATATTTTATGCATTCCCGTCATATAAAAAGTATTTAAATCCATATTCAAGGATTTACATTCCAATTCCCCAGGCCAAAATCCAGTCCATCTAGCAAATTGTTTATCGTGGTTAGTACACTCACATCCTAACTTTTGACCACCACATACACTACATCTTTCAATGTCACACTTTTTCTTGTGTGGTTTGCCAGCAACAACTTTGCAACTAAAACAATTGTCTAGTTCCACTTTCTGACATACTGGAGTTTGTTTCTTTTTCATAATTAACAACAATGACCTTTTTTATCATCCGCAACAAAACTATTCAAATAATAGTTGTTGTGTCTAATGTCTCTTAAACCATATAGTTCTCTGTACATACTGTACACAATACCATCCAATTCTTTTACTACCATAGGTATACTTTTGTTATTATCTACCCCCCTCATCTTTTCTGTATAATCCTTAATAATAGTATCGATTTGTTCTTGCATTATTTGTTGGGTGTGGTTTTGATAATTTTACCGTCACAATTGTAATAAGCTCTGTAGTAATTTGTATGTGTGGTATACACATTATTTGTAGAGGTTTCAATCATACTATAAGTAATATAGTTGTTATTGATAGCATGTACTCTACTGCAAGGTGGTAGTGTCTCTAATGCTCTATTATAACTGTATCTCAATAACATTCCACTGGTACATCCAGTAGACAACAATGCAATAATCAATAATTTGTTCATTCTGTTAACTCACGTTCTTCTACTGAATAATTATGACTGTCCTTGAACATATCACGGTATTTTTCAGCATTTTCTTTTTTTAAATAGATCTTTTCAATTGTATACTCCCCGCCCCTACTTGAAACAATCAAATATACTTTAATTGGTTCGGGCAAAGTAGCAGCATACGCAACTGTTGCGAGAAATGCAGCATAAACAATTACGCCACACCATTTGATAATACTTTTAAAAAGGTTCATAATTACTTAGTTTAGCTTGACATCGTTCCAACTTGTTTTTGTATCTTTGAATTGTGATAAAATCTTCATCCATATGATCGTTAGCTTTTACAATCTCACGGCTAAAGCGTTCCACTTCATCACATAGATAACGAATATCTTCACACAACTTGGGATCAATTGTGGTATTACAATTTTTTTGTGTAAATTCTCGTAGTCGATCAATTACTATTTTGTTAGTCTTCATTGGTTCTGTAAATTACTTTTTCAACAGTAATTCCTTTTTTATGTGACTTAGGACCATACATAGCCCCATACTGATTCTTGCTGTTAATGTAAGCCATTAGATCAGTTTTAATGGCCTCTGCATCTACCTCATCAAAATTTGGTGGTAGATTGACTGTTAAATAATATTTTGGATTGCTCATAAATGTTTACCAGTGATGAATAATGTTTGCGATAATAAAACCGCATGTAATAAAGTTTACCAGAACAATGATAAACCTCAAGAAGAAACTAGCAAGAGCATAATTTACAGGCAATACAGGCACATCAGGCTTGCATTCATCTGTATGACCTACACGATGATCAATAGTTCTAGCTAACGTCAAAAAAAACTTATTGGTTGTCATCTTTAGTAAGAATGAAAAATCCGTTTATAATCAAAATTAAACCAATTACACACAATGTATAATACAATACATTATCATTCATATAATGAGAAACCGTACAATCTGTAGATCACCGTCAGCATTCTTGGTTTCAAGAATTACGTCAGGGTGAGGACGGTCACAGCTAAGATAAACCTTAGCATTGGGAACATTTAGCTCCTTAACCATCTTTTTTTCCACTACATTTTTAAGCCAGTCAACAATATCTGTTTTCTTTACAATAGTCATAGTTTTAATTTCCCATCCAATTACTTACATTCTCCGGTCCATTCGATTGTTGGATACCAACATACTTTACTTTGGTCAAATCCATAGGTAACTTGATGCGTTTCCAATCCCACAATGAAGGAAGATCACTATCATCCACACATTCCCATTCAATGTCCAGTACAATTCTAGCTGATTTTGTTTTGTTATTCATAACTTTCACGATCAATGTTAATTACATACGGGAAACGGGGAATTTCATCATCTGGTGTAAGATTGAAATACTTCACCGTAGCACTCTTACCAATAAGCTTATTTTTGTTCTTCAATAGTTGCTTCAAATATTGCCGATCACCTTTAATATTACTATGGAACTCAATATTCTTATGATTTTTGAATACCATATGTCCAGCCATACCACTCTTGTTACCTACACCTTCAACAATATCAAGAATCTTGAATTCAGCATCCTGAAACTCCTTACGTTTAAGGAGGTGCTTGCTACGTTTGTTTTCATAAGGTCCGTCAGTACGAACCATCTGTCCTTCGTATCCTTCGTCAACATACTTTTCATACAACTCATTTAAATGTGTAATCGTGTCCACAAGGTGAGTCGGAACACGACGAACCACATTGTTATTAGTAATATAAGTAGTAATGTCACTATTGCGGTCACTAAAAGTCTTCTGTACAATCCAGTCATAAACCCAGTATTGAATATTCTTTGCACTATCAGCCAAATCTTCAGCAGTAGGCTTGGTCTTCTTTACCAAACTACAAATAGCATTAAAGTCATTGGCAAACTTATCAGCATACAATTCACCATCAAGAATTGCATTGGGGAACTTGTCAAAGAAAGGTTTCAATGCAACCAGTACGTGAGGAGCTGAAACAATAGGTTTACCATTACGGCTCCACATACCATCACGCTTTACAACACAACGAATACCATCCAACTTGGGTTGACTATAAACTGGATACTTCAATTCATCCTTATAATCATCATAGTTTTTGGCCAACATTGGCTCGGTAAATGAACTATCATCAATGTCCTTGATGTTTTCAAAATAACCACTTTCTTTCTTCTTCTTCCAAGTGGATTTGGCTTCCTTTACGGCTTGATCTTCAGCGGAAGTAGCATTCTTCTTGCCAGTATTTTTACCCTCACAAAGTGTCCATTCAGTTGTTTGAATTTTGTCACTTTCAAGTTGACCATAGTGAGTACGGTATTTAGCACCATCAACCTCAATGGTCCAAGTTTGAATAGCACCCGTATTGGTACGAGCGAATAACATAGGTAGTTTCATATCTTTTATAAGATTACCACGGCGCAAGAAAAAAGTCAAGGAGATTTTCATCGT
>Ga0315905_10001451_pt1 | contig 25439 bp, 24 predicted proteins | sample LakEriMetagenome_5_FD_203522 | JGI IMG/M metagenome (GOLD analysis project Ga0315905, IMG submission 203522) | Freshwater fungal communities from buoy surface, Lake Erie, Ohio, United States - Buoy 4 MA121 | ecosystem: Environmental > Aquatic > Freshwater > Lake | place: USA: Lake Erie, Ohio...
TACCATCTAAATGTTCGGTTTCACTGCTAATACCATCTAAATGTTGGGTTTCACTGCTAATACCATCTAAATGTTGGGTTTCACTGCTAATACCATCTAAATGTTGGGTTTCACTTCGTTCTACCCAACCTACAATTAATTTAATACTTATTCAGATCCCTGATTTTTTCAATTATTTTCATTAATCTCTTAACTTATCATAAAAGTCCGGGATCTTATCATCATCCTTCCTGATCTGCGTTTATCTGCGTTTATCTGCGTTCAATTATTGAACCCAAAGTGTGATTTAAATCGCCGAAAAATGCTGTAAATGCGTTTATTTTGTTGAATTATTCAGAAAATATTTAATAAATATTGATTCTTGGTGTTCTATATTTTGACCGATAGCGTCGGAAACGCTAACAGCAATGCTTTTGAGTTCGAGAACCCCTAACCCAATTATAGTATAAAACTATATCTATAACAAAGAGTTTTGTGTAACTTCTTAACTGCTGGTTCAAAAATAATCCGGATTTGACAAAAACAGATAGGTAGAACAATCTATATTGTCGTAGCAATGACTTTTTTGGGGTAATCATTACTCGCCATGAATGTGATATGATAGACAACATTTTTTGCCAAATTTGCTATATTTTATGATTATTTGAATCATACAGGAGTCATGTTCAAAAAAGTAATTATCTAATGATCAATGATCAATTCCATAAATTTTATAATTTAGACATCAAGGAGAATAGCCATGACTAATATTAACCCCTCCTATGCTACCAAACAACTGTTAGCAGGTTATGCGGGAATTGTTTTCGGTGGTTTTGGGTTACATAAATTTATTCTTGGTTACACATCGGAAGGTTTTATTATGTTAGCAATTTCCGTTGTTGGTGGCTCTCTCACCTATGGATTTACATTAATAATAATGCAATTGGTTGGTTTGGTTGAAGCTATGATTTACTTAAATAAACCCCCGGAAGAATTTATCAATACCTACTTTGTGAATAAACAAGCTTGGTTCTAGGATTTTTTATCAAGTAAATTGATATGCAAGTTCTCAAATATAAACATAAGCACTTACTCATCCTGCTAATCATGAGTACGGGATATTTTAGCGTAGTATCAGATTGGGAAATAAGTTTTTTTTGGAAAAGCCTGATTTTGATGTTGCCATTACAGTTAACGGCTATAATTTACACTACCAGGACAAAACTATGATGTTTGGGATGAAGATATTTTGGGGATTTACAAGTGGATCTTGTTGAGAAGTTAGGATCTAAAGAAACTTAATATTTTTTCCCTCGCCTAAAGTGCAGATTTTCGCCTAATCTCAAGGTAGAGACACTGGTTGTCAAGTGTCCAACTAAGAAGAGTGAATGTAAAAACCTATCATGCAACTAAATCAAAAAAACCAGTTCCCGGAATCTACTCCCTCCCAAAAAATACTCACTAGCGAGAAAATTATTTTAGACGTTGGGGGGATGAAGTGTGGTGGATGCGTTAATGCAGTAGAAAAACAGCTTATTCAGCATCTAGGGGTTAAAAGCGTCTGTGTGAACTTAACAACGGAGGTTGCAGTAGTAGAAATAGAACCTGGTGCTGTAGATGCAGATACACTAATTCAGAGGTTAACAGCCACAGGATTTCCCAGTCAACTACGTACAGCTAAAAGTGCTGGTGATCAATCTGCTGTTTCCCCCAACCCTGCCTCAAGACAGCGCCAAGAAATGCAGTCTATAATTAGACAGTTAGTAGTCGCTGGCTTGTTACTATTTTTATCAGGAATTGGCCATTTTGGTAATATTGGTGCAATTTTCCCTATTTTAAATAACATCTGGTTTCATTGTGGACTAGCTACCATAGCAATTATTATCCCTGGTAGACCAATTTTAGTCGAAGGTTGGTTAGGTTGGCGACGGGGTGCGCCAAATATGAATACTCTCATTAGTTTGGGAACGCTTACAGCTTATATTGCCAGTTTAGTAGCGCTATTGTTTCCCCAAATGGGTTGGGAATGCTTCTTTGATGAACCAGTAATGATGCTAGGTTTTATTCTGTTGGGGAGAACCTTAGAAAAACAGGCTAGACTCCGCGCAGCTAAAGCATTTCGCCAATTATTAGCCCTTTCTCCGCAAACAGCCCGTTTAATTATTAACCCAGAACCAGAAAAATTAATTGCTGGTGCAAATATAATCGAAATTCCGGCAGAACAGGTGCGGGTAGGTGAATGGTTACAGGTGCTACCAGGTGATAAAATTCCCGTTGATGGTGAAGTTCGTTTTGGACAAACTACCATAGATGAATCAATGTTAACCGGGGAATCAGTACCCGTAATTAAACAACCAGGAGATATTGTCACTGGGGGAACTTTAAATCAGTCAGGAGCGATCGCTATTCAAGCCACCCGCACAGGTGATGATACTACTCTAGCCCAAATCGTGGCTTTAGTAGAAGCAGCCCAAACTCGTAAAGCCCCAGTACAGAAATTAGCGGATACGGTGGCTGGTTATTTTACCTACGGTGTTTTAACAGCGGCTTTTCTCACCTTTGGATTTTGGTATTTGTGGGGAACTCACTTATGGCCAGATATTACCATATCTGGGACAATGGAAATGGCTCACAATATGGGACATCATCCCCAGCATTTAGTCCCCCATACTGAGTATTATTCACTTTTAATTAGTTTAAAATTAGCGATCGCTGTCATGGTAGTTGCTTGTCCCTGTGCTTTAGGACTAGCTACCCCCACAGCTATTCTGGTGGGTACTGGTATAGGTGCTGAAAGGGGATTATTAATTAAAGGTGGTGATGTTTTAGAAAAAGTTCACAAATTAGACACTATAGTTTTTGATAAAACCGGAACTCTCACCACAGGTAAACCCACGGTGACAGATTGTATATCCATTACCGAATCAGCTTTAGAACTATCATTAATTCAACTAGCAGCGGCGGTAGAAAGCGGCACTTATCATCCCCTGGCTATAGCCATCCAAGAAGAAGCCAAACGCCAATATCTAACCATTCCCAATGCTGTAGACTTCCATACTGAACCTGGTATGGGTGTATCCGCTGTCGTGGAGGGTAAAAATGTGCTTTTAGGTAATTGGCAATGGTTTAATTATCACCAAATTGATATTAACGAAACAGCACAAGAACAGGGAAATAAATTAGCCAAAGCGGGAAAAACTGTCATAGGTGTGGCTGTAGATGGCATTTTAACCGGATTAATTGCCGTCAGTGATACCCTCAGACCAGATGCTCAAATCGCAGTAGATAAATTACATCAGATGGGTTTGCGCGTCATGTTGCTTAGTGGTGATAGAATAGAAGCGGCCACAGCGATCGCTAAACAACTAGGAATAAACAACACCGATATCATAGCAGGTATCCCTCCCGCCCAAAAAGCTGCCATGATTCAATCTCTTCAGTCTGGGAAAAGCAAATCATTCGTCGCTATGGTCGGAGACGGTATTAATGACGCTCCAGCTTTATCACAGGCAGATGTAGGCATCGCTTTACATTCTGGCACAGATGTCGCCATGGAAACCGCCGAAATTATCTTAATGCGAAATTCCCTGACCGATGTTGTCAAAGCCATTCACCTCAGTCGAGCGACTTTTAATACTATTCGCCAAAATTTATTTTGGGCTTTTGCTTATAATACAATAGGTATTCCCTTAGCTGCTGGTGTACTATTACCTAGCTGGGGTTTTAATCTCAGTCCTTCCAGTGCAGCGGCGCTGATGGCCTTTAGTTCTGTCAGTGTTGTCACAAATTCAATTTTTTTAAGGAGGTTGGCTCTAAACCAATAGCCACCATGGCCCAGTCACAATTGACGTTAAATTAAAAAATACCAAAATTCCAAAATTCTCAAACTTTTCTAGAGGCTTCAATTCCCAGATTTTTAGCGTAGTTTCTCATCAAAAACAGGCAAAATGAAAATAGCGATTAGTGGTGCAACAGGATTTGTGGGTAGTCGGCTAGTAGAAAGACTATACACAGAAGGTCATAAAATAATTGTATTAACACGGAATGTCACATCTGCCCAAAAGGTCTTTCCGGCTTCAGCTTTTCCTAATTTAGAAATTATTGCCTATACCCCCACCGTATCAGGTTCGTGGCAAGATACTCTAGTAGGTTGTGATGGAGTAGTGAATTTAGCAGGAGAACCCATTGCAGAAGAACGGTGGACACCAGAACGGAAACAGGAACTTCTCAACAGTCGCAAACTGAGTACAGAGAAAATTGTCGCAGCCATAACTAAAATGAATCCTCGACCAACTGTATTAGTTAATGCTTCTGCTATTGGTTACTACGGGACTAGCGAAACAGCAACCTTTGATGAAAATAGTCCCCCTGGTCAAGATTTTCTCTCCCAAGTGTGCAAAGAATGGGAAAAAGAGGCTGAGAAAGTTAAAGATATTGGTGTCCGTTTAGTAATTTTGCGTTTAGGTATTGTTTTAGGGAATGGTGGTGCTTTAGGGAAAATGATTACCCCTTTTAAACTCTTTGCCGGTGGACCCATTGGTAGTGGTCGTCAGTGGTTTTCCTGGATTCATTTAGATGATATTGTCAGTTTAATTATCCAAGCTTTAACCCAACCCACAATGAACGGAGTATATAATGCTACTGCTCCCCATCCCGTCAGGATGACAGAATTAAGCACAACTATGGGTCAAGTGATGAATCGTCCTTCCTGGTTACCTGTGCCAGCTTTTGCTTTAGAAGCGATGTTAGGAGATGGGGCAAAAGTGGTATTAGAAGGGCAGCAAGTCTTACCCCAACGGACTTTAGCATCAGGTTTTCAGTATCAATATCCTAACTTACAACCAGCATTAACACAGATTCTTAAGTAAGGGAACAGGGAATAGGTGACAGGGAACAGGGAACAGGGAACAGGGAACAGGGAACAGGGAACAGGGAACAGGGAACAGGGAACAGGGAACAGGGAACAGGGAACAGGGAACAGTTTTAACTATTTGGATATCCTCAATTTTTCAAATCCGACAAAGAAAGATGTTACAGCGGTTTCTGCTCTTATGAGGTACAAAGTTGAATGATGAAACTCTTGTAGTGCGGGCATCTTGCCCGCTAAATATGTACCTCATAACACCGGGAAGTGCTGTATATTCACTCATTTTTTAATACAAATTAAAATTATCTTAGGACAATTCATTTTTTGTCAATTTTTTAGAAACCCAGCTAATAATACCACTCAGCAAAGCCCCACCCATGAGGATACCAATAGCAGGGTTAAATAATGGTATCCACAGTTTATGCCATAAATCCAAACCAAGGTTGATTCCCGAAGCATCACCAATCACAGCAATAACAAGCCACGCGAAACCTAAAATCACAAGGAAAACATCAGCAACAAGGATGAAGTTAAGCCAGTTTAATAATTTGTCTTTCATTTTTATTGGTAATTAGTGATTAGTGATTGGTGATTGGTGATTAGTGATTAGAAAGAGTTAATTGTCCTCAAATATCCATTTTTTGACCTTGGCTAAATTTTGCCAATCAGGTTTTCTTGTGAAACCATCTTCAATACTATTTTTAACTTCTTCTTGCCATTCTTCATTGACAAATATCAACTGTTTTGCAAACTCAATGTGTTCCCGCAAACCTTTTTGACCTGTTTCTAGCATAGCTAAAGCGAGATTAATTCTTGCTTGTGGGTCTTGGGGATTAAGTTTCACCGCTTTATTGGCGGCTTTAAAAGCCAGTGAACCCTTGTTATCAAGGAGATATAACCAAGCTAAACAAATCCAAGCTGAACTAGCCTTAGGAGAGCGATCGCATACCTCTTTAAATACAGGAATTAGAGATTCTACAGATTCTCCAGCTTTATACCGTTCTAAACCTGTATCAAATAGGGAATCAATTGTATTAGTCATTTGTTAGTTGTCAGTTGTCAGTTGTCAATTGTCGGTTGTCAGTTGTCAGTTGTTATTAGCAACCAATAACCGACAAACCTGTCTAAATATTACACACCGAAAGATTTACCGCAACCGCAAGTTTGGACAGCGTTGGGGTTAGTGAATTGGAAACCACCACCAATCATGGCATCGCTATAATCGAGCATCAGACCATAAAGGTAAAGTAAACTTTTGCGATCGCTGATAATTTTGAAGCCATCATAATCAAACACCTCATCATCGGCGGTAATCTTGCTGATATCCTCAAAATCCATCATATAAGACATTCCCGAACAACCGCCTTGTCTAACTCCCACCCGTAGACATAAATCTTTTCCTTGTTTGTCTTGAAGAGACTTAACTTGACGCAATGCAGTTTCAGATAACAGAATTGAGCGTTGTTGAGTTTGAGTTGCTTGTGTCATGGATGATTAACTCCTGAACTGATTTTATCAATACCCCATAAGGCATTTTCATACCTCTGGGCTGCTATGAATGTTTTTGTATTCATTTTAGCGACATTAGGATAGGAAAACAGCATCAGAAGATGGGAACATGAGAACATGGGTAGAAAATTATCAATTATTCCTGCCGTCTTCCCCTTGGCCTGTTTTTGAGCAACCCAGGATTTTTATTCTAGAATTGAGGGATCAGGATGTTTAATGATTAACCATTCCCAAAAATCGCCCTTCTCATCGCTTTGTTCTGATTCATTTACTTTATGACAAGTTTTAATCGCTCTACCAGTCGCCGGTTGCAGAAATTAACCCAGATTCCTTCTGTATGGGAGGGCGATCGCCGTCCATTGTCATCACCACACAGCCCAGGGGACCCAGAAGCCAAAGGAGAATGTATTCTCTGGGTGGATGCCTCCGAAGGTATAGTTAGAGGCATGGACATGGTAGATCCCAGCCTGGGACCTGAAGCCATTGTGCGGACTTTAATGCGGGCAATAGAACATCCACAAAGTCCGGCCAAGCCCGCTAGACCCCAAAGAATCGTTGTCCGCGATCGAGAAATTCAATTTTACTTGCGGGGAGTGTTGCAAGATTTAGATATTGCTATTGACTACCTACCCGAATTACCAATAATTGATGAACTTTTTCGCTCTTTTGCGGAAATCGTTGACGGACAAACTCCCGATTTACCACCCAAATACGCCAAACTCCTCCATGATAAAGCCTTAGAAGTCTGGCAAGCTGCCCCTTGGAACTTTTTAGAAGAACAGCAAATTTTATCAATAGAAATCAATCAATGGGATGTAGACAAACTCTATGCCTCTGTCATGGGAATGTTAGGAATTGAGTATGGAATTTTGTTTTATCGTTCTGAAGATTCCCTGAAGCGGTTTCGGGCTGCCGTTATAGCCGATGATGATGAAACAAATCGAAATTTAGAAGCAGCTTTCCTCAAACAAGATTGTTTATTTCTCACCTTTGATTCTGTAGACGATAGCGACGATGATGATCTAAGTGATTTGGCGGATATGCCTGATTCAGAAATTGAACCTACTTTCGGTAATATTCACCCCCTAGAGGGGCTACGTTCGGTTTTGTATGAAGAAGAAGCACTACTAACTTTTGTCGCATTAGAAAGTTTACTGCGGTTTCTGCGTGATTACCGTCGTCAATTATCTCAGGAAGATGGTCTCACTCTGAGCCAACGTTATCGAATTTCCTTACCAAAAAGCGATGAAAATCGTAGATCTTTAAATGTTACCGTTTCTAGAATGCCAGAATTGACGGCAGAACTGGAAGAAATGGCTGGTTTGAATGATGATGAAGAAGATGATGAAGATGATTCTATATTTGAAGCCCTAAGAGACGATTTGATTCCAGAAGATGCGTTCATGAGTCTGGGTGTGTTATCTTGGAAAACATTAGATCACCTACGTCAAGGTGCTAACCACCAAGCAGGGGGTGAATTTGAGCCTGTGGGGGATGGTTTACCTGTGATTGTGATTCAAACCTCTCGTCCTAAAGCTAAGGGGATTATTAAAAATATTCAAGAGGCTGGAGGACTCAACGCAATTTGTTTCCATACTGTTACTGATCCGATAGATGATAATCTCTATGACTTGGGTTTATTGCAAACACGCAATCATGAATTATTTTTGTTTGGGCAATTTTTAGATGATGACCCAGTGCATATAGAAGCTAAGAGAAAATGGCATCAGCGATGTCAAAATACTCAGGGTCATTGTGGTTTAATTATTGCTAAAGGATTGACTGGCTCAACTCGTGGTAATCCCCAATTAGGAGATATGATGGCTCTATTGGAAGCTCATGTACTTTCCCCTGCTGAGTTGACCTTGGAGACAGTTGACTAAATAAATAGATAATTCAATTTGCTACTTCAGGGAACAGGTAATAGGTAATAGGTAATAGGTAATAGGTAATAGGTAATAGGGAACAGGGAACAGGTTTTGGGCAACTTTACTTTTCGTTACTTATGTCGGTTTTTTCCGTTCACCTACTTAGGTAATAGCTACTAAGTAATATCATGTCAGCCCAATTACCAATTACCCATTACCAGCCTCAACAGATATGATAAGTGTTCAACCAGATATTACAGCGGTTTCTGCTCTTATGAGGTACAAAGTTGAATGATGAAACTCTTGTAGTGCGGGCATCTTGCCCGCTAAATATGTACCTCATAACACCGGGAAGTGGTGTATATAATTATGTATTGTATTTACCTAATATCTGATAAAATCCTTAGTTGTTACTACCTAGAATAAACAAACTGATTAATGTGCCGCTATTCCAAAGACTATGGAGGAACATGGAGGCTAATAAGTTGCGTGTTCTCGTGTAAACTACTCCTAATACTATTCCCAATGCTGTCAACGGTAGTATTTCTGATAAACTGAGGTGAGCAGCAGCAAATAACAGTGCGCTGGTGAAAATTGCCCCCCATACGGAAGTATAGCGCGTCAGAGATGGTAATAAAAAACCGCGAAATAGAAATTCTTCAAAAATCGGCGCTGCTATGGCTGCGGTAAAGAAAAATATCCCCAATGCTGTATAATCTCGACTTTCTAGCGCCATTTGTAATAGTGGGTTACTTCCCCCCTGTCCTTGCCATAATTTTTGGTTAATTAATGATACTATGACGACAATGGGTAAAGCTGTACAATATCCACCGATTCCCCACCAAAACCAATTACTAAAGAAATTAAAGCGAAACCAGTGGGGGGGAAGGGGGAAAAAACGCTTTATAGAAAAATACAGCACTGACAAGCAACCTAAAGCCACTAACATATAACTGACTAAAACTGTCAAAGCTGCAACTCTTACATTACCTGTACCACGGGGAATAGGCAAAATAGATAATAATTCTGGTATAAATAATTGCCCCATTAAAAAGAAACCAAGGACAAAAACCTGAATAATTATTTCCCAATTCCAAGGAGTTGACCAAAGTAAATCACCATTTCTAGCTAATAGGGATTCTCGACCTTTGAGTAAGCGTTGAGTCAATAGGAAAATGAGCAGAATTGTCCCTATTAAGGCTGTTAAGCTGGGAATAGTCGCAATTATCCCTAATTTGAACACCGCTTGGGTTGCGGCTTCTTGTTGGGCAATTTCTAAAGCTGATAACGCTTCTTGACGTTGTTGAAGTCTATATAATTGCACTAAGGCTGTATCCCGAAACCAACCATTTAGGTTTTGTTGAATCAGTTTTTCAGCTTTGGGGAATAAACGCGGGGGTTTACTCCACATTCCGGTTAATGTTTCGGCAGTTTCTGTGTATTTGGGGTTAATATCTGAGTATTGCTGTAGATTACTCCAGGTTTTGATAGCTTTATCTGTTTCTTGTTCCTGTGCTTGCAAAATTCCCAGTCCTAAGTCTACTTCCCCTAATAACGTCTCCTGTTCCTGAATTAAGTTTTGTAAACTTTTCTCTTCTGCGGAAATAGAAGTAGTTACTAAAAATTGGAGTTCCGTTAACTTATTTTTAGTTGCCTGTAAACTGGTTTTGATAGATTCACTAGCTTCCTGGTATTGCTTGGTTGCGCTTGCTAAGGGATTTTCGCCAATAATAGATTCCTGAATTGTTTGAATGCTATGATCGCTATTATCTTCTGGTTGCCATGCCTGGGCCCGTAAAACTATGTTAGTCTGGTACAATTCTAGACGACTTTGGAATTGAGGTTTTTGCCAGCTACTTAATAAAGATAAACCTGACAACATGACAGCTAACAGCGTTAGCACTATTAACAACAATCTCTTAATTGTCATCTATTCCCCTTTGAGTATGCAAGTACAAAGTGTATTATAAGCTAGTACCGCAGGGTAGAGTTAATTTTTTTAACGAACCACGCCAGAACACAGAGAACACAGAGACAGAAAATTACTTATTAATATGTTTTTTATTAATTCTTTACAAAGTGAACTGAAGGAATGGAATCATACTATTAATCGTCAGCCAAATAATCCTCATGGTTATATTCGTCGAGGTATGGTCTATTTTAAGTTAGGGAAAATTCAGGAATCAATTCAAGATTTTGATACTGCGGAAAATTTAGATTTTCACATTACTCCTTATCTTTGGCAACGGGGTTTATCTTATTATTATGCTGAACAATTTTCTCAGGGTGCTAAACAGTTTGAAGTTGATTTAACTGTCAATTCTCAAGACGTGGAGGAAACGGTTTGGCGCTATCTTTGTATGGCTAGATTATCTGGAGTTACGGAAGCACGTAATTCTCTATTACCTGTGAAAAATGATTCTCGGAAAATTATGGGAGTTATATATGATTTTTTTGCTGGTAATTGTTCCAAAGATGATGTTTTGAATGTGGGAAAATTATCAGGATTAAAGGGTAAGTTTTACAGTCATCTCTATTTGGGTTTATATTATGAAGCTGAGAATAATTTAGACTTAGCACGGGAATATATTCTTAAAGCTGCGGACGAGTACAAAATTGATGACTATATGTGGTATTTAGCAGTGGTTCATAAAAATTTACGGAAATGGAATTAGATAAAGTTACATTCTTTTTTATGCACCCAGAGGCGCACAGACGCGGAGAGAATGCAATAATTAAAGCTGCTGTATACTAAGATATAGGATTTTAGCAATAATAGAAGTTTCTCAGACAGTAATTATTAATGACGCATACGCCAAGATAAGCTACAATATAGTTGATCATTATATTGCCTTTTCCCAATTACCAATTACCCATTACCAGCCTCAACAGATATGATAAGTGTTCAACCGGACATGATATAATTTCTCTGGAACGCTGGTCAATATAGCTTTTCGATGTGACGAGAAATACTACGTTTTAGATTCTGATAGTTTACATGGCGAAGCTGTAGTTTCTGAATACAAGAGGCGAATATTCTACAAAGGAGGAGATACGGATATGATACACAAAATTTACGATATGGTGGGCGAATATGCTACCACTGCTGATGATGGTCAAGGACTCTATGAAATTATTCATCCCTGCCTACTACGTGGCGAAGCAGTAAAATTAGATTTTACAGGGGTGAAAGTTTTTTCTTCTCCATTCATGAACTTTGCATTTGGTCAATTGTTAAAAGATATTTACCCAGAGAAAGTGAATCAACTTATGGAATTCATTGCTCTCAATGATGATGGATGGGATGTTCTAGAATATGTAATGACTAAAGCCAAACGCTATTACTCTGATGAAAAATATCGAACTGCTGTGGATGCAGTAATTACAGATATGGCTGCAAGTTTTTGAGCTATGGCGATTAATCTCAACATTCAAGCTGATGTGATAGACATTAGAAAAGATACTCCAAAGAAAAGCGATATTTTCTTTGTAGATACTAACGTTTGGTTTTGGGAAACTTACGCCCAAACTTACGAATATAGAGGATCTTCTAATTACCAAATCAAAAATTATCCCAATTATCTCAGACAAGCAGGTTTACATGGAGCTACCCTCACATACTCTGGACTCACTTTAGCTGAACTTGCTCATATTATTGAAAAGAACGAATATGAAAATTATATTAAATCCAATGGAAATTTACCAATCAAGGAATACCGTCATAATTATCCGCTAGAAAGAGCTAATGTTGTAAATGCAGTCCAGTTTGTTTGGCGACGAGTGAAAAATCGTGCTAAACTCATTGACCTAACAGTAAATGATGCTACTACTGATGCTGCTATTAAGCGATTTAGCACTCAAGCAGTTGATGGTTATGATTTGCTGATGCTTGAAGCTATTAGCAAAGCAGGACAATTTCAAGTTATTACTGATGATATTGATTATAGTGTTGTTCCAGACATTCAGGTATTCACTAGCAACAACCGGTTAATTCAAGAAGCTGCTACACAAAATAAGTTAGTAGTGCGCTAATTATAAATTTAGTTTATCTACCTAACATTTTATCTCTTAAATGCTTAATGCGATCGCCAATTTTCACCTCCTTTAAATCTTCCTCAAAAAATCCCTAATCTTAATTTTACATTCAGGAAAAGCTAAAGGAGAGATTGTTAAATTTTCCCCTAAAATACTTTCACTTTGATAACCTTCTGGATTGGGTAGACGATATACATACAATTTACGTCCATTAATATCTAAAACCCAATAATCAATAATGCCTGATTTAGCATAGGCCAAAGTTTTTACTTCTCGATCATATTTCAGACTAGAATCAGCAATTTCAATAACTAAAAAGACTTCTGATGGTTGGGGATGATGATCTTCATAATCTAAGACATTCGTTTTCACAACTGCTATATCTGGTTCAGGTTCTGAGTAATCATCAAGTTTAATTGGTGATTGAGTTCTAATTAAAACCTTATCACCTAAACGTTGATTTAACATTCTTTGCGTCCGGGTTATAGCAGCTTCGTGTGCAGTTCCTTTAGCGGCCATTTTGATAATTTGTCCTGACATTAACTCCAAGCGTTCTTCCGGGTGAAATATACCCATTTCCGCCATTTGGTGATATTCATTAACCGTGATTTGACGAATATTGGTTAACATAAATTTCCTCCTCCTCTGCGTCCTCTGTGCCTCTGTGGTTCGTTAAAAAAAATATTCACACAAATCACAAATACCATATATTAACGTCCTAACATTTTATCTCTTAAATGCTTAATGCGATCGCGTAATTTTGCAGCCTCTTCAAATTCCATCTTTTTCGCTGCTTCTTTCATCTGTTTTTCTAATAAAATAATTAACTCAGGAATATCTTCCAAAGATAATTCATCTAAATGTTCATCAACTATGTTTAAATCACTAGCATTTAAACGCCGAGAAGCATCTAAAAATGATAAAATGGCATTACTCGACTTTTTCTTAATCGGTTGGGGTGTAATTCCATGTAATTTATTATAAGCCATTTGAATCCCCCTTCTTCTATCAGTTTCATCAATAGCTTTAATCATACTATCTGTTAATTTATCAGCATATAAAATTGCTTTTCCCTTAACATGACGTGCTGCGCGTCCAATAGTTTGAATTAAAGAACGTTCTGTTCTCAAAAATCCTTCTTTATCTGCGTCCATAATTGCAACTAAAGAAACTTCTGGTAAATCTAAACCCTCCCGCAACAAGTTTACACCAACTAAGACATCAAAAACACCATTTTGCAAATCTTGTAAAATTTCTATCCGTTGAATAGAATTAATTTCTGAATGCAAATATCTAATTCTGATTCCCCTGGCTTCTAAATATTCGGTTAGGTCTTCGGCCATACGTTTAGTTAATGTTGTAATTAAGGTTCTTTCCTGACGGTCAACTCGATCTTTTATTTCTCCTAATAAATCATCAATTTGTCCTTCCGTTGGCCGCACAAATATTTCGGGGTCAATTACTCCCGTCGGTCTAATTACTTGTTCAATAATATTATCCTCAGAAATCTCTAGTTCCCAATTTCCTGGAGTCGCAGAAACAAAAATACATTGATTGACCTTTTGCCAAAATTCTTCTGCTTTTAAAGGACGATTATCCGCAGCACTGGGAAGTCGAAAACCATGATCTATTAATACTTTTTTCCTCGCTTGATCTCCGTTATACATTCCCCGAATTTGGGGAACGGTAACATGAGATTCATCTATAACTAATAACCAATCTTCGGGAAAATAATCAATTAAACATTCAGGTGGTTCTCCTGCTTGTCTTCCGGCTAAATGACGAGAATAATTTTCTACTCCGTTACAATATCCCACTTCTCTTAACATTTCTAAATCATAACGGGTGCGTTGATCAATACGTTGCGCTTCGACTAATTTCCCAGTTTCTTCTAATATTAATTTTTGCTGTTTTAGTTCTCTAGCGATATCTTCACAAGCTATTTCTACTCTTTCTTTGGGAGTAACAAAGTGACGCGCAGGATAAATATTTACTGCTGCTAAATTACCAATAATTTCACCGCTGACAGGATCTATATATTTGATTGCATCAATTTCATCACCAAAAAATTCGACGCGAATAATTCTATCTTCGTAAGCAGGAGAAATTTCTAAAACATCACCTCGGACTCGAAATTTTCCCCTGCCCATTTCTATGTCATTACGACTATATTGAACTGCTGTTAAATCCCGTAAAATTTGCCGAGGATCTATTTCCATTCCTATTTGTAATCGAATTGCAGCTTTTAAATATTCTGCCGGCATTCCTAAACCATAAATACAACTAATTGAAGCAACAACAATTACATCCCGACGTTCAAATAAGGAACGGGTAGCAGAATGTCGTAACATATCTATTTCTTCATTAATTGCTGATGTTTTCTCTATATAAGTATCTGTAACCGGTAGATATGCTTCGGGTTGATAATAATCATAATAACTAACAAAATACTCTACTGCATTATCAGGAAAAAACTCCCGCAGTTCATTACATAATTGGGCTGCTAATGTCTTATTATGTGCTAATACTAGAGTAGGTTTATTCACTTTGGCAATAACTGCGGCTATGGAAAATGTCTTCCCGGTTCCTGTCGCACCAAGTAATGTTTGATAATGATTTCCTTTTTGAATACTAGCAGAAAGTTGAGCGATCGCTTGTGGTTGATCACCAGTAGGGACAAAGGGCGCTTGCAGATTAAAATCCATTATCTCGGTTCATCGTTACACCCAGTAATTCTACACAATTTCTCAGCTTTGCGTCGGGGGGGGCAAATTTTTTTTTCGGGACGGAGTTGCCACATCGCCGGCGATGTGCTATATTAGTATAATGGAGTGGTGATAAAATTTTTATGAAAAGACCCAGTCCCATTATCACAATATCACCCCTAGCACCGCAAGTCAATCCCTACAACAAAAAAATTTTCTTTTTTTTGATTATTTTTGATTAATTAAAGATCAAAATTCTCCAAAATTACCACCCAGTTCTTGCTGTAAGCGATACAAAATAGTGTTTTTATCAACTTGAGATAAAATCTCCTGAATGACGGTATTAGCGCCCAATTGTCCCCAAGTACAGCCTTTTTCTAGATATAACTTTGCAGCTTTACCAACGGTATAAGCACCATAACCAGCAATTCCCCCTTGAATAATGGCGCTGCTGGTAAAAGTGGTAATGTTAAATGGATTATCACCACTAGTTATGGCTGCGGTAGTTTTACCTAAACCTAATATTAAACTACTGCTGATTTCTCCCAACAATAAACCACCGGAACTAAATAAAATGGTTTTTAATAATTTACTAGCTTCATAACTAGTCATAGGTAAACCATACAATTTAGCTAAAGTACGAATTAGGGCTAAATCAGTAATAAAACCGCCAATTATATCTAAAAAAGCAATAGGATTTAAACCAATAACTAAAGCCTTATATTGACTAAATCGCCAAATAATATCTTCTGCTTCTTTTTCCCGCATATCAATGGTTTTTTGGGCGATATTTTCCTCAGATTCCCTAGCTTGAATTAGTGCATTTAAAGCTAAAAGAGATCGTCCTTCTCTGTTTAATATATTCAAGATTGTTTGCTTTAATTCCTCTACCTGGGGAGGTGGTGTTTCCCATTCATAATTAATAGTTCCGTTTGGATATTCTACTCTCACCTCCATGGGTGCAGGTTCAGCGGCTACCATGACAATTTCATCTGGTAATAAAGGATTATTTTGTAAATTTCCCGCCCCTAGTTGTTGGAGATTTTTGTAAATTGCATTTCTGTCTATTTCTGGATATAAATCAATTTTATTAAATACTAAAATTAAGGGTTTTTGGGCTTGACGTAATTCCAATAATCCTTGATATTCAGTTTTAGTAATATCTCCAGAAACAACAAACAAAATTAAATCAGCTTGACGGGCTACATTTCGCGCCATTTCCGCCCTTAATTCTCCTGCAATTTCATCTAAACCAGGGGTATCTATTAATTCGACTAATACCTTATCTCCTGGTTTCCAGCGCACAGAACGTGGCCATTGAGTCACACCATTTAAAGGTCCTGTTTGCAGAATTTTTTCCCCTATTAAAGAGTTTAATACTGCTGATTTTCCCCGACTAACTAAACCAAAAGCCGCAATTCTAATCACATTTGCATCTAATTTACTCAATGTGTTATTCAAAGCTTCTATTTCGGGTTTGAGTAAATTTTCTAATTCTGGGTTGGCGGCTAGTTGTCCAGATTTACGGAGATATCCATACCAAGATAATGCTTGTCTGAGACTAGCACGGGCGCGGTTTAAATGGGTTTCTTGTAGGTTACGGTTACTCACTGATTTTAGTTTTTATAGGAATAAAAAGCCTTGACGATTATAAATCACGGCTATACAAACAAAGTCCACGCAGGTGGACTAATGAAAAATTAAGCTGCTGTTAATGATTTTCCTAAAATTTGCGGTTCAGGTATTGGTTGTCCGTCTTCTAAATAAGATGAAATCAGCATTTCTAAAACTTCTTGGGCATTTTTTAAAGCCTCTTCATAAGTGTCTCCATGAGTATGACAAAATTCTCCCCATTCAGGAAGACTTACAACAAAGCATTTATCTTCTTCTGACCATTGAATAATGATTGTGTAATGATTATTCATTTTGTGCTTCCTCTTGAGTTTTTTTTATTTCTTCTATTTTTTTGATAGCGTTACTAACATCTTTCTCTTGGTATTCTTTCGCATCTTTTCCGTCTTTACCTGATATAATATAGTGACTCTCCCAGATAACAAAGGATGATACCAGTTAGTGTGACTACCTTTTCCAGTCCGACAAGTAAAACCGGATTGCAGTAATAAATTTTTCAGTTCTCTAATTTTTTTGGGCATATCTAATATGATATCATTGTCCCAAATATGCTTCTAAAACTTTGGTATTATTTTGGATTTCTTGAGGATTCCCCACAGCTAAATTTTTTCCTTCTGCTAATACCCAAACTCTATCACATAAAGACATAATTACATCCATATTATGCTCAATAATTAAAAATGTCATTCCCTCCTGACGATTCCATGTTATAATGCGATCGCATATCTCATCAATTAATCGAGGATTGACACCAGCAGCAGGTTCATCTAATAATATTAACTTAGGATTAGTCATTAATGCCCTGCCAATTTCTAAAAGTTTTCTTTGTCCTCCAGATAAACCACCAGCATAGTCTGAAGCTTTTTTTTCCAAGCCTACAGATTCTAACAAAAACATAGCCCGTTCTTTTAATTGCTTCTCTTCTTTAAGAATAACATGAGGTTGCAGTTGCACTTGCCAAAAGTTTTCACCAGTTTGCTTTTGCGCTCCCAAAAGCATATTTTCTAATACTGATAATTTTGATAAAACCCGGGCAACTTGAAAAGTTCTGACTAATCCTTGTTGAGCAATTTGGTATGATTGTAATTGATGGATAGGTTCACCATCAAAAATAACTCTACCTTTATCTGGATGGATAAAATTAGAAAGTAAATTAAATAAGGTGGTTTTACCAGCACCATTAGGACCAATTAACCCAGTAATACTACCTTTGATAACTTCAATATTCGCTTCTTCAACTGCTTTAATTCCACCAAAATTTTTACAGAGTCCAGTTGCAGCTAATAGCGGTAATTCCGGTGATTTGATATTATTTACCATGATGATTTTCTTCTCAACTTCATTTTTAGGTTTTTTGTTGGTTTTTAATTATTGTTATGAAATAAAAATTGTCGTAGTTCATCAAATTTCATCCCTGTAAAACCTCAGCCACAGTTAACTTTAAATCACTAAATAGAGGCGAACAAATCATATCATCTCCCCTATAAACCTGCTCCTCATAAAAACCCTCTACCCATTCCAAAACCGTCACTTTTTGCCCAATTGGATCAACAATCCAATACTCAATAATTCCCCGCGCCGCATACTCAGAACGCTTGTAACGATAATCACGATTTTCCTGATTTGGACTCACTACCTCAACCACCAACAAAGGCAGCGGCATATCCATTAAAATCAGCGAGCGTGTAGCCCCCTGCATCACTTGAGCTAATTCTTCAGAAAACACCGTCAAATCAGGAACACGCACCCCCACCTGCCGACTATTCACAGCAATTTCTGTTTTCATACTCAAGCGGTAATAGGGAATACCCAATTTAGAAAAATAGATTAATAAAAATGTAGCTATTCGCCGATTTAGCTCACTTTCTAAAGGCATAGGAATTAATTCTCCATTATCTAATTCATATAAATTATCTGTCCCATCGTCATAATTAAGAAATTCCTCAAAAGTCATCTTGTTAGCAGTTGCAACTATCATGGCTATTCCTCCCATTAACGGCTTGTATCAACTATTTTAACATCACAAATTTCTAATTATTTACCAAGAGTAAGTTCCTCCTTTTTCCCTAAAATACCTTGAGGCCGCCAAATCATTAACACCATTAAAATCAAACCAATAAACATTACCCGAAAAGCACCAATTCTTTCTACATCTAAAGGAACAATTTTCGGTAAAAATTCCCTAGTTAAAGAGTCATAAGCAAAGTAAATAACCGCACCTAAAATTGTGCCAATATTATTTCCTGCACCACCTAAAATTACCATAATCCAAGCGTCAAAGGTAAGTTGAGGTTGAAAATTATCGGGATAAATTGCTCCTAATTGCCAAGCAAAGAACGCCCCCGCAATACCAGCAATTGCACCGCCCAACATTAATGATTGTAGTTTATAAGAAAAGACATTTTTACCTAATGCTTTGGGAATTTCTTCATCTTCACGAATAGATTTTAGCACTCTTCCCCAAGGAGATCGGACTAAAATTTCTAACCGCCAAAATATGAAAGCTAAAATTAACAATGCCAACAACATTAAACCGGCTTTGGGATTATAATTGTATAATCCAATTATACCAGAGATATAAATTGCTAGAGCTAATAATCCTAAAGCAATTCCTACTATCAATCGGGAAGTAAATTCTTGTTTAAGGCTGCTGTTTCTAATGGAATTATTATTTGCAGAAATTTGAGCAGTTCGTACCCAATTCCACAAAGAAAATAACGTGATCCCTGTTAATAAAGTTAACACAGCAATCATCAGCAACCGGAAAAACAAATTTGGGGTTGTTGATAACGGTATGACATAACTTTGCACACCAAAAGAGCCAGATATCCAATCTTTACCTACAGGTAATTCCTGATTATTTACTATTAATCTAATTAATTCCCCTGTACCAATGGTAACAATTGACAGATAATCTTCTCGTAAGCGGAGAGTCGCAAAACCTATGACTAAACCTAATAAAGCGGCGACAATTGCTCCAGCTATAGCAGAAAGCAATAATGGTACACCTTTAAAAGTTAACAAAACTGTTGTATACGCTCCTAAAGTCATAAAAGCAATATGACCGAAGTTAATTAAACCCGTAAAACCCCATTGTAAATTCAGTCCTAGCGCAAATAGCGCGAAGGTTGCGGTAGAAATAGCTAGAAAAATTAGATATTCAATCATTAGCTGGTCATTTGTCAGTGGTCGGTGGTTAGTGGTCAATTGTCAATTGTCAATTGTCCGTTGTCAAGTTCTGTGTATTATTAATTACTAAAGCCTGAGCTATAATAAGTATTAAGACTAACAGTAGTATAATATCATTATCTGTGCTTCTATTAAAAACTGTATAATACAAAGCAGGGATCACCAAAACCATACATTAAACTTATGTTTGACCAACACTTTATTTGAGATTTCCCTCTTATGAATGCTCAGGCACTTTGGCAACGATACCAAGATTGGTTATATTTACACGAGGGATTAGGACTGTATTTAGATATTAGTCGGATGCGCTTTGATGATGCCTTTGTAGCATCATTAAAACCTAAGTTTGACAAAGCGTTTGCGGATATGCTAGAACTGGAAAAAGGTGCGATCGCTAATCCCGATGAAAACCGCATGGTAGGTCATTACTGGTTGCGAAATCCAGATTTAGCCCCCACCCCAGAACTAACTCAAGAAATAGTTCAAACTTTAGAACAAATCGAAGCTTTTGCAGACCAGGTACACACTGGTGCAATTCATCCTCCCAAAGAAAGCCGCTTTACAGATATTATCTCTATCGGTATCGGTGGTTCGGCCTTGGGTCCCCAATTTGTCGCTGAAGCCCTTTCCCCAGACTTCCCCCCCCTACAAATTCACTTTATTGACAATTCCGACCCCGCAGGTATTGATAGAGTGCTATCCCAATTAGGAAATAAACTGGCTACCACTTTGGTGTTAGTAATTTCCAAATCTGGAGGAACTCCCGAACCCCGCAATGGCATGATTGAGGTAAAACAAGCCTATACAGCCCAAAAATTAGATTTTTCTCAATATGCAGTTGCCATTACTGGACAAAATAGTAATTTAGACCAAGTGGCAAAATCGGAAAACTGGTTAGCCCGATTTTCCATGTATGATTGGGTGGGTGGACGTACCTCGGAAATGTCCGCTGTAGGGCTATTACCTGCCGCATTACAGGGCATTGATATCCGTGCTATGCTATCGGGAGCAAAGGACATGGATGATGCCACTCGCGTCCCTCATCTCAAGGATAACCCAGCCGCTTTATTAGCCCTGGCTTGGTATTTCTCTGGAAATGGCAAAGGCCAGAAGGATATGGTGGTTCTCCCCTACAAAGACAGTTTGTTGTTATTTAGCCGCTATTTGCAACAACTGGTTATGGAATCCTTGGGTAAGGAAAAGGATTTGGACGGGAAAACTGTATATCAAGGTCTTGCAGTTTATGGTAACAAAGGTTCAACAGACCAACACGCCTATGTCCAACAGTTACGGGAAGGTGTACCTAATTTCTTTGCTACCTTGATTGAAGTTTTAGCAGACCGTCAAGGAAAATCCCCAGAAGTTGATCCCGGTGTCACCGCTGGTGATTATCTCTCCGGTTTCTTGTTGGGAACTCGTCAAGCATTGTATGAGAATAACCGCGATTCCATTACAGTCACTATTCCCCAAGTTAATGCCCGTACTGTGGGCGCATTAATTGCATTGTATGAGAGAGCAGTAGGTTTGTATGCCAGTTTGATCAATGTAAATGCTTATCACCAACCTGGTGTAGAAGCTGGTAAAAAAGCCGCTGCTGTGATTCTCGATTTACAAAAACGAGTTTTAGAAGTGTTACAAACCCAGAAGAAAGCACTTTCTATTGCTGAAGTGGCAGATATTGCCGGTGCTACTGAGGAAATTGAAGCAATTTACAAAATTCTCCGTCATTTACATAGTAATCATCGGGGTGTGGTGTTAACAGGAGATCTAGCTAAACCTGGGAGTTTAACTGTTTCTTTGGGTTAATAAAATTACCTTTGTTCATTAAAATCAGATCCCCGACTTCTTCCATAAGTCGGGGATTTTGTTTTTTGTTTTTTGTAATTAGGGCTTGCTGATAGCGTAGCGTGGCGTTAGCCATATAAAGCTAAAACCATTTATTAACAAAGGGTTTCGTGGATTTTTACCACAAAAAAGTGCAAGGTTTTGGCTAATGGTGTCTCAAAATAGGTGCATTTTTCTTTCTCGGATTTGGAAAATTGAGGATATCCAGACAGTTAAAACTGTTCCCTGTTCCCAGTTAAGAGTTCCCTGTTCCCTGCCCTCACAGACAACTTTTATGGCTACTGAGTAAACCCTAATTAGAACAAATACCTTCTTCTCTTGCAGCTTGTTGCACCGCAGCAGCAACCGCACTAGCAACTCGTTTATCAAAGACAGAAGGAATAATATGTTGGCGGTTTAAATCGGAAATATTCACCAAAGAAGCGATCGCATTAGCCGCTTCTAAACACATATTAGTAGTAATCCTCCTCGCCCGACAATCTAAAGCTCCACGAAACACCCCTGGAAACGCCAGGACGTTATTAATTTGGTTAGGGTAGTCACTCCGTCCCGTAGCCATGACAGCGACATTTTTAGGGGCTAATTCTGGCTGGATTTCGGGAATGGGATTGGCCATAGCAAAGACGATGGCATCTTTTCTCATTCCTTGCACCATTTCCGGTGTCAAAACTCCCGGCGCACTGACACCAATAAATACATCCGCCCCTTGCACTGCACCCGCTAAAGTTCCTTGGGCTTTAACGGCAAATTCCAGCTTTTCTGGGGTTAAATCGCTGCGATTTGTGGAAATAATGCCCTTAGAGTCGCACATCAAAATCGTTTCTGCACCTGCTTTGCGGAGTAAACGGGCAATGGCCACCCCAGCCGCACCAGCACCATTAATGACAATGCGGACATCTGCAATGGACTTCTGGACAAGTTTCAGAGAATTTAATAAGGCTGCTAAGGTGACAATTGCTGTCCCATGTTGATCATCATGGAAAATCGGTATATTTAATTCTGCTTGTAATCTTTGTTCAATTTCAAAACAGCGCGGTGCAGCAATATCCTCCAAATTCACACCACCAAATACAGGAGCGATATTTTTCACAGCTTTGACAATTTCATCAGCATTTTGAGTATCCAAACAGATGGGAAAAGCATCCAGTCCAGCAAATTCTTTAAATAGCATGGCTTTTCCTTCCATGACCGGTAAAGCTGCTTCAGGTCCCAAATTCCCCAAACCTAATACAGCACTACCATCAGTCACGATGGCCACTGTATTCTGTTTAATAGTTAGATTGTATACTTCCTCTGGATTTTCGGCGATCGCTTTACAAATCCGACCGACCCCAGGAGTATAAGCCATTGCTAAATCAGAAACACTTTTGAGAGCAATTCTGCTGACAATACTGATTTTACCACCGCGATGTAAATTAAAGGTACGGTCATAAACATCAATTATCTGAATATCTGGTAATTCCTTTACCGCTTGCACTACGGTTTCTGCGTGTTCTGTACTGGCGGCATCAACTGTAACATCACGTATAGATTCTTGACGATTTTGTGCAATTAAATCAATTTGTCCTAGATTACCACCTGTGGAGGCGATCGCTTGGGTAACAGATGCTAACATCCCCACTCGATTGGGAATTTGCAACCGCAGGGTGACACTAAAACTAGAATTAGGAGTCAGATTTGTCATGGAGCTAATTTCGATTTTAAATTTTAGATTTTATATTGAATTGCTACGTCAAATTTTATTTTTCATTAAAGCCCACAACCTTTATCAAACTACCCCTAGTCTGTTGTATCGGAAATTATTACCTTACAAGTGTTGCCTGCCTAAGTCTTATTTTATATTCATTTCTCCCTGTCCTCTGCCTCGGTAACGATAGTATTTCACCCTAAATTGGCCGAAAAACCCACATAATCAAAACCTAAACACCATTCGGCTGACGCTCATGGGACACCCAAAAAGTTTTTAGGTTTTGGTGTCTTTTAATTCAGGTATTAAAGACCAGTGGGGGATTTATCGAATGTAGAATCCCCCCTAGAAACGGAGATGATCAATCTTCCTCTCTAGGAATTTCCAGTTCGCTCTTGAGATTTTGCAGTTGCTCTAGAAGAGAATCTACCTCCGCTTGTAAGTTCATAAACTTGACTTGCTGATCGTCTTGATAATAAGCCTTAGTTAACTTCTTAACTAGGTTAACGTGGGATTCGCATTCGGAAACACTGGATGACATAGTAGACATAGTTGTTGACATTACAAACTTAACTCACACCATTAGTTATAAATATTATAATTATAATATGCCAATCATGCTAATCCCCAGCTTTGTTAAAATATTGTTTAGTTTTCATCATATACTCTAATAAATTACAAATGTGGTCATTATCCTCTCCGCTCTTGGTGAAGATGCCCCACAACTAAGATTATGACTTGAAACGTGGAATACTTATACTAAAAGCATTCCAGATCCCAAATCCTTAATTAATAAATTTTGAATCCCGTGACTTTGAGCCTGTCTGCTGCTAAATCTCATTACCAACCTTGGCCAGGGCTAATACAAGCCTATCGTCAGTACTTGCCTGTTAGCGAAAAAACCCCCGTGGTGACTCTCTTGGAAGGTAACACACCTTTGATTCCCGTGCCAGCCATCGCCGAACGTATTGGCAGACAGGTGAAGGTGTATGTCAAATATGATGGTCTTAACCCCACTGGTAGCTTCAAAGACCGGGGAATGACAATGGCAATTTCTAAAGCAGCAGAAGCGGGTGCTAAAGCTGTAATTTGTGCCAGCACTGGTAATACCTCCGCCGCTGCCGCTGCCTATGCTAGAAGAGGTGGGATGCGCCCCTTTGTATTAATTCCCGATGGTTACGTGGCTTTGGGAAAGTTGGCACAAGCGTTACTTTATGGGGCGGAAGTCCTAGCAATTCAAGGCAATTTTGACCGCGCTCTGGAAATTGTCCGAGAAATGGCGGATCAATATCCTATTACTTTAGTAAATTCTGTAAATCCGTACCGTTTAGAAGGGCAAAAAACCGGCGCTTTTGAAGTTGTTGATGCTTTGGGTGATGCCCCCGATTGGCTATGTATTCCCGTGGGCAATGCCGGTAATATTACAGCATATTGGATGGGTTTTTGTCAATACCATCAACATGGTAAATGCGATCGCCTCCCGAAAATGATGGGTTTTCAAGCCGCTGGGGCTGCACCGTTGGTTAATGGTCAACCAGTCACACATCCTGAAACTATAGCCACAGCCATTAGAATTGGTAATCCTGCCAGTTGGGATAAGGCCATTGCAGCACAAACAGCCAGTCAAGGCACTTTCCGGGCTGTGACTGACGAGGAAATTCTCGACGCTTACCGTCTATTAGCATCATCAGAAGGGATTTTCTGTGAACCCGCTAGTGCGGCTTCTGTGGCAGGATTGTTACAGGTAAAAGACGAAGTTCCCACCGGTGCGACTGTGGTTTGTGTCCTCACTGGTAATGGGTTGAAAGACCCAGATACCGCTATTAAACACAGTCATGCCCAATTTAAACAGGGTATTGCAGCAGATGTAAAGGCTGTTGCTGAAGCTATGGGATTTTAAGCAAATTTTAGGGTTTGTAACAGGTTTTAAGGATGGAAATAAGCGATTTCCAGCCAGTGCTTCCCTATCGCTTATTCTAAGCTGTTAAGCAGCTAAATTGTACAATCCTAATATGGCTAGATATTGTAGTGCGGGCATCTTGCCCGCTATAATTATACAAATTAAATACAGTGCTGTTAAGCAAATTGTACAATCCTAATATGGCTAGATATTGTGGTGCGGG
>Ga0315905_10001452_pt1 | contig 25434 bp, 19 predicted proteins | sample LakEriMetagenome_5_FD_203522 | JGI IMG/M metagenome (GOLD analysis project Ga0315905, IMG submission 203522) | Freshwater fungal communities from buoy surface, Lake Erie, Ohio, United States - Buoy 4 MA121 | ecosystem: Environmental > Aquatic > Freshwater > Lake | place: USA: Lake Erie, Ohio...
CGAGGCCGCGAAGATATAGGAAGCCCATCGTGCCAAAGACGGCGCACAGTGCAGCGATGTCCTGAATCCACGCATATTCCACCCACACGCCGATGCCGAGGGAGGGGCCGCGCTCAGGAATGACATTCCAATAGATGTCCACAAGGTGCATGAAGAGAATCCAGAGGCAGACGAGACTGACGACGACCGGATTCTTCTTGCGCGGCTGGGAGAGAAGCAGCAGGAACGGACCGACGAAGTGGCCGATCACGATGAAGATCGACACCCAGCGCCAGCCTTCGGTATTGCGGATGAGATAGAAGCGGGTTTCCTCGGTGATGTTCGCATACCAGATGAGGAAATACTGACTGAAGGCGATGTAAGCCCAGAACACCGTGAAGGCGAAAAGCAGCTTGCCCATCAGATGGTAGTGCTCGTCGGTGACGACCTTCTTCATGTAACCAAGGCCGCGAAGCCAAGTGATGACGAGGATGGTCAGGCCCATGGACGCCCAGGCACAGCCGGCGAAGATGTAAACGCCCCACATGGTGGAGAACCACAGGTAGTCCAGGCCCACCAACCAGTCATAAGCCGCAAAGGTGACCGTAAGTGCGTAGAACAGCAACCAGCGGCACGAGAACATACGGGCGGAGATGGTGTGCTTGATGTCGCCATCCTGCTCCTGCTTCAGAGATTTATTACGCAGGGTGCGGGCGATGTGCCAGAGGACGAGGAAATACAGGAAGAAACGGGTGTACCACGAAAACCAGGTGTTCAGGTTCATGTAGCCGAACTTGGAAACCAACGCGTGCAGATGCGGGTTCTCCATGGACATGTGATGCAGAGCCTCTTTGACCGACGTGTGGTCGTGATGAGCGTGCTCTGCAGCGGTGCGGTGGTGCCCCATCCACTCGTAAAGCGGCTTCTGAACCTGTGGCAGGAGCAGCGGTGCAGCGAAGATTCCCATCGCCAAGATCATGTTCGCCAAATTTTCCCAGATGCGACGCACCGCGACGCCCCAGCTCGAGTTCGAGGCGCTGTGGAGCAGAATCCAGAAGCAGCCGCCGACCACGAAGGTGAAGGTGAAGAACACCGCGAAGAGCCAGGAGTAGGCGAAGGTGTCCATCTTCGTGAAGAAGAAGAACGCCGAGGCGATGAGACCGAGCGCACCGACGAGGCCGAGCGCGCCAATGATCTTGCCGCCCTTGGCGGGTTCAAATTTTTCTCCGCCCTGGGGCAGATCGTTGAAGGTGACGTTATGACTCATGCCGGGATTCGCGTGATCGTGCCGTTACTGGAGGGTGACGCCTGCCTCTTTGGCGGCGAGTTGCAGGGAGCGGATGTAGGCCACGATGGCCCAACGGTCGCGCAGGGTGATGTTGCCGCCGTAACCACCCATGAGGCCTTTGCCGTTGGTGATCACATCAAAGATAGCTCCATCCGCGCGGAAAGCGGCGGGGTTAGCGGGATCAAGTGCCCCAGGCTGCTGGAAGTTGAAAGCGGCAAGGATGCCATACTTTGATGTCACACCTTTGCCGTTGCCGGAGGTGCCGTGACAGACGGCGCAATGGATGTTGTAGCGCTGCTCACCGCGTTTGATGAAGGCTTCGTTGAACACCGTCGGATCGCTAGTCACCTCGGTGGGCAGGCCGTCGCCATAAAAGTCGCCCATCTTGCCAGTGTCGTAATAACCCACGCCATTGGTGAAGGCATAACGCGCGGGTTTTGCCCCTTCCACGGCTGCTTTCGCGGGAATTTCAAAACCCATCGGCGCAGTGCCTTTCACAGGCATACGTGCGCCTCGACCGTCAGCGAAGAACTCGCTGGAGGCTTGGTATTTGATCTTGGCTTGGTGGTCCATGTCTTGGAACACTTCGATGGGCGGCAGCTCAGATTTGCTGCCACGGAAACCGAACGCGCTCACGATGATCGCGCCGACAAAAAGGTAGCTAAGGAAGAAGTACTTCATGGTGTGCGGGGCGCGGCTTAGAGTTCGTCCTCCACGAGTTCGATGTTCTTGCCGCCGACTTTTTCGAGCAGGGTCTTGGTGCCCTCTTGGGAGAATTTGGGGTCACGGGCCTCAATGCAGACGAAGAAACCGTCGTCAGAGAATTTCGGGAAGTTCTTGGAGGCAAACAAAGGGTGATTCCAGCGCGGCAAGCCAATCAAGGCGAGCAGGCCGAACAGCGTGGTGAAGGCGCTGAAGAGAATCGTGAGCTCAAACATCACCGGAAAGAACGCGGGAAGCGTCCAGATGTCCGTGGGCTTGCCCTGCACGACGGTTGGGTAGGTTTCGACAATCTTTTGCAGGAAACCAAGGCCGATGTGACTCCAGAAATTCGTTTGGGTGATGGTTTGAAGAATGAAGGCGATGGTAGTGCCGGTGATGCCACCGCAGAAGACGAACTTCGGCAGAATGGAGCGGGGATTGCCCATGGCCGTGTCCATGCCGTGGATCGGGAAGGGCGAATGCACGTCCCAGCGCTGATAACCAGCGTCACGCACCTGTTCGGCGGCATGATACAGGTCCTTGACGCTGTCGAACTCAGCAAGGTAGCCGTGGACTCGTTTGAGGGTGGTGCTCACAGTCAGGGTGCGGTTGAAAAGTTAGGCGGCAGCGGGTTTCGGGACGTGGCGGTCGGCGTATGCCATGAGGTCTTCCTCTTGGATGCCGTGCTCGGCATGGTCGTCTTGGTGCGGATTCGACTGCGGCAGCACGCCCTTCACCTCGCCGATGGCGATGACAGGCAGGAAGCGCAGGAATAACAGGAACAACATCATGAAGAAACCGAAGGTGCCGAGGAAGGTATATTTATCGACCCAAGTGGCCTGATAGACACCCCAGGAGCCCGGGATCATGTGACGCTCCAGTGTGGTGGCGATGATGACGTAGCGCTCGAACCACATGCCGGCGTTCACGCACATGCAGACGAACATCACGACCCACATGTTGTGGCGGAACGGACGGTACCAGAACAACTGCGGTGCGAACACGTTGAAGCTGAACATGAAGTAGTAGGCCCAGGTAGAGGGACCGGTCAGGCCACGGAGCGTGAAGGCGTCGGCTTCATACGGGTTGGCACTGTAGTAGGCCACGAAGAGCTCCATGCAGTAGGCGTAACCGACGATCGTGCCCGTGAGCAGGATGATCTTCGCCATGTTATCGACGTGCTTCGGGGTAATGAGGTCATCCAGGCCGTAAATGCGGCGCACCGGGATCATGAGGGTCAACACCATCGCGAAACCGCCGAAGATGGCACCTGCAACGAAGTAAGGCGGGAAGATCGTGGTGTGCCACCCTGGAACGACCGAGGTAGCGAAGTCGAAGGACACGACGGAGTGCACGGAGAGCACCAGCGGCGTGGAAAGAGCGGCCAGGAGCATGTAGGCCGTTTCGTAGTGGCTCCAATGGCGGTTACCACCGCGCCAGCCGAGGGCGAAGAAGCCATAGAGGAATTTTTTCAGACCTGGACGGCAGCGATCCCGCAGCGTGGCAAGGTCAGGCACGAGGCCGAGGAACCAGAACACCGCTGAGACACTGAAGTAAGTGGAAACAGCGAACACGTCCCACAGCAGGGGCGATTTGAAGTTCTGCCAGATGGCGTTGGCGTTCGGAATCGGGGCCAGGAACCAAACCATCCACACACGACCGACGTGGAAGGCCGGGAAGAGGCCAGCGCACATCACGGCGAAGATGGTCATGGCTTCCGCAGCACGATTCACGGACGTACGCCACTTCTGACGAGTCAGGAAGAGAATGGCGGAGATCAAGGTGCCCGCATGGCCGATACCGATCCAGAACACGAAGTTTGTGATGTCCCAGGCCCAAGCAACCGGCTGTTTCTGACCCCACACACCGACGCCGGTGGAAATGAGGTAGGTGAAGCAGAATGCCATCAAACCGGTCAGCAAGACCGAGGGGATGAACAGAATCCACCAGAGAGCTGGCTGCTTGTTTTCGACGATACCGCAGATGCGGTTCGTGATCCACGAGTAGGAGCGGTTGTTGAGAACCAACGGCTCACGGTCGAGGATGCGCGGGGTGTTCGAGGCTGGGGCGGAAGCGTCCATGAATCCGGGTTAGTATTGGTTGTTGCTCCACACGGCGATGTCCTTAGCGCCGGGCATTTCCTTGTTCGGATTACGCAGACGAGCCAGATAGCTCGTGCGAGGGCGGGTGCCGATGTATTTGAGAACTTGGTAATCGCGAGGGGAGGCCTTGGCCTTGACCACCGCAGATTTGTTGTCGGCCAGATCGCCAAAGACAATGGCGTCGGCGGAGCAGGACTGCTGACAGGCGGTTTTGACCGTGTCGGTGGGCACACGGAAGTTTTTGGAGTCGCGCTGCACCTGCTTCTGCAGGATTTTGGCGCTTTCGAGACGCTGCACACAGTAGGTGCACTTCTCGATGACCCCACGCATGCGGACGGTGACGTTCGGATTGCGCTGAAGGCGGAGGCTTTCGTCCTCCTTTTTGGCTCCGAGCGGTCCAGCGTACAGGTTGTTCACCGTGACGATCCCAGCGACCGTGGTGTCGATGAGCGGGTTGCGCTTGTTGTAATCGAACCAATTGAAGCGACGCGCGGTGTAAGGGCAGTTGTTGGCGCAGTAGCGCGTGCCGATGCAGCGGTTGTAGGCCATGGCGTTCAGGCCGTCGTCGGTGTGGACGGTGGCATTCACAGGGCAAACGGTCTCGCACGGAGCAGCTTCGCACTGCTGGCAAGCCAACGGCTGCGTCACCATCTCGGCATTTTCGAGCTGTTCCGGCGTCGGATTGTCCTCGGCCCAGGTGCTCTGCTGTGCGACCTCGTTTTTGCCCCACTTCGCCACGGCGAAATAGCGGTCCATGCGGATCCACTGCATGATACGACCCTTGCGGACCTGATCTTTGCCGACCACGGGAATGTTGTTCTCGCTCTGGCAGGCAATGACGCAGGCGGTGCAGCCAATGCACTTGCTGAGATCGATGACCATGCCCCACTGGTGCTTGGTCTCGTAATCGAAGCCGTCAGGATTCTCGTCGGACTTCACACCGACCTGGCCTTTGTAGAAGGAGATGTTCTCCGGGATGTGGGCATCCATGCCCGTCTTCTGGGCGAAATGCGTGTCCTTGTTGAAGGTCTCGAGGGTGCCCTCGCGATACACCGCGCGGCCTACCATCGTGTTTTGCTCCTGCGTGATGGCGAGTTCGGCCATCGCGGGCAGCACCTCAATCTTCGCACCGCCCAACACAAAGATGCCGGGTTGCTTGCGCAAAGCATAAGCGTTCACGCCACGGTCGCTGCCGACCTCACCGACGCCTTTCTGGCCGTAACCCAGCGGGAGGGTGATGGAATTGGTCACATGACCCGGGGCTTCGATGGCTGGAATCTCGATTTCAGCCCCACCAACGGAAATTTTCACATGCTGGCCATCTTTGAGTCCCAGCCTGCGGAAGGTGACGGAGCCGATCCACGCCGCGTTTTCCCAAGTAAGCTTCGTCACCGGATCGGGCGCTTCCTGGAGCCAAGCGTTGTTGATGTAACGTCCGTCGAAGACGCTGGCGTCAGGCGCGAGGACGACTTCAAGCGCTTCATCCGTCGGGGCGGCGGCAGGCTTAGCCTTGGCGATGAATTCAGCAACCACGGCCACATTGGGAGTCGCGGCAGCTTTGGCAGAGGTGGAGCCTTTGAGGAAACCGTCACGCAGGGTGAAGTTCCACTTCGTTTCGTCCAATCCACCAGCAGTGGCGGCAAAGGTGTCCCGAACCGCCGTGTAAGCAGCATCTTCGGCAGGAGGCGCTCCTGCTTCTGGGGCAGCAGATTCCGCTGGGCCGAGTTTTTTGCGGCCCAAAAGCGCCAAAATCACCTCAATCGTGCTCGCTCCGTCGTAGAGCGGCGCGATCATCGGCTGAACAATCGAGTAGGTGCCATCAGCGGCGCGAGCATCTCCCCAGGATTCGAGGTAATGCGCCGCAGGAATGTGCAGTGCGGATTGCACGGCCGTGATGTTTTTCAACATGCCGACGTGAACCAGTTTCACCTTTTTGTCGGAGACAAGCTTGGCAAAGCCTTGGGCGTCAGGCGCGTCGTAATAAAGACTGGCTGGGGTTAGCGAGACGAGGGTCTTGATCTGGCCGCCCGAAACCGCTGCTTGCAACTCGGCAAATCCGCCAAACTCAGGCGCGGGAGCTTCCTGAAGCAGTTCAATCGTCGAACCATACGCACCAAGGGCGTTGTTGATTGAAGCGACGAGCGCGTGAACTTCCGCACCGAGGCGGGAACCGGCGAGAACGACGGATTTACCCTTGTTATCGACCAAATCGCGGACCGCCGGGGCGATCCACTCTTTGAGAGCGGCAGGAGCGGTATCCGCAAGCGCTTTGGCCGAAGCATCACCCAGTTCAAGGGCGATGAGAGCCGCAGCAGCCGGAATCAGGCTGGCGGGGATCGCCTTGCGGTGGTCTGCCATGCCGCCAGTGAGCGTGTAGCGGTTTTCGAGGACGTAGAGGCGGTTCATGTCCGCCGTCTTGGCTTCCTTGGCACGATGCTTGGTGAAAGCGGAGATTGGTTCACCAGCGACTGGGTCCAAGCTGAGGAAATCGCAGTCGAGGGCCAGGATGCGCATGGCGGAGCCGAGCTTCACGAAAGGCTTCACACCCGCTCCCAGCACAGCCTTTGAAGCGGCGGCGCTGCCTTCGGCCCCTGCGGCCTCATACTTGAACAACTGAGCCTGCGGGAAAGCGGCCTTCACCTCGCCAAGCAGGCGCAGGTAGGTGGGGGAGGACGTCGCACCGATCACGATGCCAAGACCAGCCCCAGCCGATTTTTTGGCCTCAGCGGAGACGGCGGCGAGCAATTCGTTCGCCTTGGCCCAGCTAAGGTCCTTGCCCATGCCAAGCGGCTTTTGCGAGCGCTCAGGATCGTAAAGATCAAGCACGGAAGCTTGAGCAAAGCTGTCGATCCCGCCCCCCAGAGGGTGAAGTGGGTTGCCAGTGACGTGCGTCGGACGTCCTTCGTGCGTGGTGACGACGAGGGGCGTCGCACCGCCGCCGCAGGGCATCGTGGTGGCATACATCAGCGCCTTGCCCGGCACCATCCACTCGACGTGCTGAGTGTAAGGCAGAATCGTGGTCAGCGGACGGCGGCAGCTTGCCAAGCCCATCAGACCGACGCTGGCACCCATGATTTTCAAAAAGTCACGGCGGCCGTTTTCACGCTCTTCGTCCGTCAAGGTGTCACCAGCGGGGAACTCGCGGCCCAAATCCTTGAGGAAACTCTCACGACGCTCCAACTCGGAGACACTGCGCCAGTAGCGCTTCGCGTTCTGCGGCTCCTCGGGATGAATCCAATTGCGTTTCATGTGTCGGAAAAAAAGGGCGCGGGGTTAGCGGTGGCAGGCGGTACAGTTTTCTGGCGGCTGAATCTGCCAGTGCTTTTTGAGCTGGGTGCCCACTTCCGCCTGGGTCACTTCCTTGCCGTACGTGGTTTCAGCGAGCTTGAGAATCTGGTCGAGATCATCAGCTTTCGCGGACGCGCCGCCGATCACCGTGGCGATCTCACCGGCAGGGATTTTCTTGTCGAGCAGGCCTTTGTAGAAATCTGCGCGCTTCAGATCGGCAGGTTGGAAGTTGAGGTTCGTGACATGCTCCAAGGGACGCAGGTTTTTCTCTGGATTGCGATGGCAGTCGAGGCACCAGCCCATGGACTGCGGCTGGTCGTGGCGGACGACTTCCATCTCGTTGATTTTGCCGTGGCAGGAGACACAGGAGATGCCGCGGTTGAGGTGGGCGCTGTGATTGAAATAAACGTAATCAGGAGCCTTGTGAACCTTCACCCACGGGATGGATTCGCCGGTTTCGTGGGCCTTCACGACCAGTTCGAGCTTAGGACTGGCGGACTTGATGTTGCCCTTGCCCGGACCATGGCAATTGAAGCAGGTCTGGTTCGTCGGCACATTCGAGTGACTCGATGCCTCCCCGAAGCTGTGGCAGTAACGACAATCGAGGCCGAGCTGGCCGGCATGAATTTTGTGGGAAAAGGGCACCGGCTGAGTCGGCTCATAGCCCACGCGGGTGTATTTCGGAGTGAAGTAGTAGGCGACGCCGACACTCACGCCCAAGGCAATGAACACGACGGCAATGGCTACCTTGAGCGGCAGCCAGTTGGTCCAACGCGGAAAAAAGTTACCCATAATTAATGACGGCAGATGAGCTTGTGAAAAATTTCACAAGGATGCTCAGAATAGGGAGACGGAAGCCAGTTTGCAACCCTCATCTTGAAGTTTTTAAACTTTTAAGCGTCTGGTTTGTCATGTTGCGATTCCGTCGCAAAAAATCGTGGATTTGAGCGGCCTGCATCAACCCCACTCGACGAGCAGCAAGCCGTGCTCGAAATCCAGGGTCACCCGGTAGTCTTCCAGCAAATACGTCCCCAGCCGTGACGGGCCGGGCATCACATCCACTTCCGCAAAGGGATACCGGGAACCAAACAAGCCGAGGGTGTTCAACTCCAGCACCCGGACTTTTGCCTGATCCGGGGTCTGTGCCCCGCCCACGCCAGTGATGAGATAATTCCCGCCCACCTGCCAGCCCCCCTTTTTGTAGCCGAGCACCGAGGCGACCTTTTCATCAAGCTGGACGCCAAAGACGGAGCCGGAGTCCACCACAGCCTCCCACTGGTAACGTCCGTGCTTCAAAGTCGTGGTGGGCACGCCGCTTTTCATGCTCAGGCTGGACTTGTGCATGTGTTTGCGGGTTTTCCCCGCGAAACTGCGGGTAAAGCCGAACTCCACCTCCTCCTGCAGGAAATCCAGCGTGAGGTACTTGCAGTTCGCCGCTGCGATATGCACGCCGAGCACGGAAATGGCGAGATGTTCCTTCAGAATGCCACTGCCCCAGGCCGTGCGCTGCATGCGCAGGATGCACGGCAGGTTTTCCAGCTTCCATGAGCCGATCTGCACCGTGGGAATCAAGGCCGCCATACCCGGTTCATTGCCCAGCACACCAGACATCGTCGGTCTCACCTGCGGCACGGTGCGCATGCCGAACTCCACCGCCTGCTCTGCGTCGAACACGCTGAAAGTCGCTCCAGTGTCAAACATGAACTTCTTGGGTTTGCGACCGTTCAAACTCACCTTGAGGAACGGGATGCCGTTATCGTAATACATCGGCACCTTCAGCACACCTTCAGGCGGCGGCACGCTGCGGGTTTTCACATTCAGCGCTCCCTGGCTGATTTTAAGCTCCGAGGCCGGCACCGCCTGCGCCACAAGCCGCCGCTCCAACTCCGCCGGCACCGCCTCGTTTTTGACCGCGAACGAATCCGCGCAGCCTGCGACACCCAGCACCACAAAAGTCATCTGCGCGAGTCGCAGTCCAATGCTCCGGGTGGGTTGATTCATGCGGCGCAAGCCATCCACGCGGCACGCATTTCTGTCAACACACGCAAATCGCACACAAATCCTTGTGCGTGCTGACGTAATGTCGGAGGACTCCGCTTCACCGACCTGAATGACCGCCTACCTGATCCGCCGCTTGCTGCTCATCCCGCCGACACTCGTCGGCATGACGCTGGTGGTGTTTTTCATCATCCGCTTCACGCCGGGCGGGCCGATGGAGCAGGCGCTGCTGGAGGCCCGTATGAAAAGCGACGGCCAGCGCGGCGGCAGTAGCCGGCAGCAATCGAGCGGACTCACCCCCGCGCAGCTTTTGAAGCTCCAGGAGCAGTACGGCCACGACAAGCCCTTCCTGATCGCCTATGCCTCTTGGCTGGGCGCTTGGCCGAAGGACACCAACCGCTCCCGTGCGGACTTTGCGGAAGGGAAGACCGAAGCCGAGGTCAAACTGCCCGGCACGGCGAATGTGGTGACGGTGAAGCGCAATGCGCAGGATGAGGCGGAGATCGTGCCGCTCAAGGAGGTGGACACCTCCGTCTGGCGAGCGCGCATCATCACACCAGAAAAGCAGAAGCAGGAATGGGAGAGGGCCAATCCCGGCCAGAAGCTCGACAAACCGCAGCCGTATGTGGCGCTGATCTACCAGCCGAAGTTTGCTGGTGTGCTGCAAGGCAACCTCGGCGATTCCACACGCTACTCGGAGCCGGTTTGGACGATGATGAAACGCCGTTTTCCGATCTCGCTCTTTTACGGCGTGATGTCGATCATCCTCACCTACATCGTCTGCGTGCCGCTGGGCGTGCTGAAGGCCATCAAGCATCGCACCCCCACCGACACGGCCACCTCGGTGCTCATTTTCTTCGGCTACGCGATTCCCGGCTTCGTGCTCGGCGTGTTCTTGATGGTGCTGTTTGCGGCTCGACTGCGCTGGTTCCCGCTGGAGGGCTTTGTGAGCGCGGATTTCGCGGAGCTCGGCTTCTTTGGCAAAATCTACGACCTCTTCCATCACGCCGTGCTGCCGCTCTGTTGCTACATGGTCGGCAGTTTCGCCGGATTGACGATGCTGGTGAAGAACAACCTGCTGGATCAGCTGGCCAGCGATTATGTGCGCACCGCCGTGGCGAAGGGTGTGGAGTTCAAAAAAGCCGTCATCGGCCATGCGCTGCGGAATTCCTTCATCCCCGCCGCCGCGACGATGGGGCAGGCGCTCACGGTCCTCGTGGCGGGCAGTTTTTTGATCGAGCGCATCTTCGACATCGATGGCTTCGGCCTGATGGGCTTCAACGCCCTGCTAGAGAAAGATTACCCCATCGTCATGGGCACCGTCACGGTCGGCGGGTTGCTGCTCATGCTCGGCAACGTGCTCTCCGACATGATCACCGCCCGGCTCGATCCGCGCATCCGATTTGAGTGATGAACCGCAAGCTCTCCATCACGGCGATCCTTCTCGGCGCTCTCGCGATCCTCGGCGAACTGGGCGGGCTGCTGATTCCGACGGTGTCGTGGTTCTTCAGCAATGGCCGCGTGTTTGGATGGGCAAGTTCAGCGTTCTTGATCGCCGGCGGCGTGCTGGGGCTGCTGTTCCTGCCGCGTGAGATCCGCTGGACGCCGGTGACTTTGCAGCGCTTCCGCCGCTTCCGCAGCATCGGGCGCGGCTGGTGGTCGTTCCGCATCCTGCTGGCCTTGATCGCGCTGGCGATGCTGGATCAGATCATCGTGGGCAAGCGGGCGCTGATGGTGCGCTGCGATGGCAAGACGACTTTCCCGGCTTTTGTGACGAAGCGCTACCAGGCGCAGGATTTTGGCCTCCAAGGCGAGCAAGAGGTGAGCTATCGCGAGCTGAAGCAGCAACTGAGCAAAGAGAAGCGCGGCTTCGTGCTCATGCCGCTCGTGCCGTGGGACCCGGTGCTGGATTCGGACACGCTGCAATCGATCACGCTGGAGCAGCGCGATGGAAAATGGTTCAAGCCAGGCGATGCGGAGCCGTATTCCGGCCGCGCACGCACTTCATATGTGGACGCGCCAACACAGAAGCACACCGACACGCGTTTCCGCAAGGGCGTGCCCGATGGCGAGTCGCAAGGCTACGCGAAGAACGGTGCGCTGGCTTTTTCGGCCTTTTACAAGGCGGGCGTGAAGGATCGCGAGAAATGGACGGGCGAGATGCCGCAGGCGGAGTTCGAGAAGGCGGCGGTCACACCGTATGAAGTGACGATTTATCCGCCGATCCCGCCGCTGTGGAAAGCCAGCCATTATCTCGGCACGGACAGCAAAGGCTGGGATGTGCTGGCACAGATTTACGGCGGCTGGCAGGTCAATTTGAAGGCCATCGTTCTCTATCTGGCCTTCACCTATGGCGTCGGCATGATTATTGGCTCGCTGATGGGCTTCCTCGGCGGTGTGTTCGACATCACGATGCAGCGCATCATCGAGATCATCGAGGAGCTGCCCTTCCTCTACATCGTGATGATCGTGGTGAGCATTATCACCGTGGCGGAGATGAATCTCGTCATCCTGCTGGCCGTGATCTGCCTCTTTTCGTGGACGAGCCTCACCTACTCGCTGCGTGCGCTGGCTTACAAAGAGAAGGAGCGCGACTACATCTCCGCCGCCCGCCTGCAAGGCGCCAGCACCTGGCGCATCCTCACGCGCTACCTGGTGCCGAACATGCTCGCCACCGTGGTCACCAACGTGCCCTTCAGCGTCGCCGGCATCATTTCATCCATCACCGCGCTCGCCTTCCTCGGCTTTGGCCTGCCGGAAACCTATCCGCAATGGGGCTGGCTGTTTGATGATGGTGTGAATCATCTTTCCGCACTGTGGATCTCCACCTCGATGTTCGCCGCGATGGTTTTCATCCTCCTGCTCGTCACCTTCGTCGGCGAGGCGCTGCGGGAGGCCTTTGATCCGAAGAAGTTCACGACTTACCAATGAAGAATCTAGTGCTCAGTGCCCATTGCTTGGTGCTGCTGGCCTTTCTGGCTGGCGGGGCGCTTCATGCGGCCGATTTCCCGCCTTACGATGGCACCAAGGAGCGCGAAGCGTTTTGGGGCTTCTACAACAAGAAGGTGCGGGTGGGCTTGCAGAGCCAGGAGAAGGATCTTCCGACTCAAATCGCCAAAGAGGCCGACGCGGTCAAAAAAACCGAGCTGGAGGCCGAACTCGTCAAAGTGCGCGAGCGGCTGAAAAAGCCCGAGTACTTCACCTTTGCGAAGCCAGAGGATGTTCCGGTCGATTTGAAGTGGGAAAACGGCATGGACGAGCCGGAGATCGGCGATGCGAACGCAAAGAAGGGCGGCACGATTCGGGATTACGTCCTCTCCTTCCCGCCCACGCTGCGGGTGCTCGGGGAGAACAGCAACAGCTCCTTTCGCGGTTACCAATATGACGACGTGGAGATGTCGCTCATCAACCTGCATCCTGAGACAGGCCGCGTGATCCCTTGCGTGGCGAAGGAATGGGCCGTCTCGCCTGATAACCGCACCGTTTACTTCCGCATCGATCCCGACGCGACCTTCTCCGACGGCACGCCCATTGAGTCAGATGACTTCTTCAACCAGTTCTACATGCAGCTCAGCGAGTATCCGAAGAACCCCTTCGGCAACGAGTGGTATGGCACGAACTACTCCAACATCACCCGCTACGACGCCCGCACGCTGTCCATCACGCTCGCGGATCCAAAGCCGCTCGCGCCGTATTATGTGAGCACCACACCGATGTCGCGGCACTTCTACCGCGAGTTCGGGCCGGACTTCGAGCAGCGCTACCAGTGGCGCTGCCGCCCGAGCGCCGGACCGTATGTGATCAACGAGGAAGACATCCAGTTCGGTCGCAGCGTCACGCTTTCCCGCGTGAAGAACTGGTGGGCCCGCGACAAGAAATTCTACAAGCATCGCTTCAACGTGGACCGCATCGTCTATCGCGTGATCCGCCTGCAGGACAAGGTGCTGGAGCTCTTCCGGCAGGGCGAGCTCGATGTAGAGCAGCTGACGATGGGCATCCCGGAGTACTGGTATGAGAAGCTCGAGATCCCGGAGGTCCACAAAGGCTACATCCACAAGACGAAGTTCTACAACATCTGGCCCGGCTCCCACGCCGGCCTGTGGCTGAACTGTGCCGTACCGCCGCTGAACAACAAGGAAGTGCGCCTCGGCCTCAGCTACGCCACGAACTATCAAAAAGTCATCGACTTCGACCTGCGCGGCGATTTCCAGCGACTCAACAGCTTCAGCGAAGGCTTCCCGCTCATTGGTGATCCGCCGCTCAAAGCGCGGCCCTTTGATGTGCAGCTCGCCCGCGAGCACTTTGACAAGGCGGGTTACACCAAACTTGGCAACGACGGCGTCCTGCTGAACGACAAGGGCGAGCGCCTCAGCGTGACAATCCTGCATCGCAAAACCGAAATCGTGCAGAAGGTCATGCAGCGGCTCAAAGAGGAGGCGATCAAGGCCGGGCTCGAATACAAGCTCGAAGGCCTCGAAAGCACCGCCTACTTCCAAAAGGCCACGCAGAAGAAGCATCAGGCCGCGTCCGTCGCCTTCAGCGTCACACCACCGATCCCCGATCACTACCAGGCCTGGCATTCCAAAGACGCCTTCATGGAGGACGGCAAGACACCGCGGCCGAACACCAACAACCTGTGCTCCTTCGCCGATCCGCGCATGGACAAGTTCTGCGAGGATGAACGCAGTGCGACGACGATCGAGGAAATTCGCCAAGCCTCTTGGGGTGCGGACCAGATTATCCACGATGAAGCGGCCTGGATTCCCGGCTACGAGCAGAACTACTACCGCGTGGCTTACTGGCGCTGGGTGAAGTGGCCGGAGAAGACCTTCAATATGGCCGTGAGCGAGCTGCCCATGTCGAATCACCTCCACTGGATCGACGAGGACGTGAAACGCGAGACCGAAGCGGCGATCCGCAGTGGCAAAACCTTCCCTGAGACCGATCAAGTCTTCGATCACAACCTCAAATCAGGAGGAACCAAGTGATGGCGACAACTCTGCTCGAAGTTCGCAACCTGCGCGTCGGCTTCCAGACTGACAACGGCCTGCTCACCGCCGTGGACGGTGTCGATTTCACGCTAGAGGCCGGCAAGACCCTCGGAGTCGTCGGCGAGAGCGGCTGCGGCAAAAGCGTGACCGCCATGAGCCTCATGCGCCTGCTGCCACAGCCCGCCGGAGTCATTCTCGGCGGTGAAGTGCGGCTCGAAGGACGCGATTTGACCAAGCTGCCGATTGAAGAGATGCGGAAAATTCGCGGCAATGACATCGCCATGATTTTCCAGGAGCCAATGACCGCGCTGAACCCCGTGCTGCGTGTCGGGAAGCAAATCATCGAGGCGATTCAACTCCACGAGCCGATGTCGCCCAACCAAGCGCTTAAACGTGCGATCGAACTCATGGAATGGGTCGGCATTCCCGCCCCGGATCAACGCGTGAACGAGTATCCGCATCAGCTCAGCGGCGGCATGCGCCAGCGTGTGATGATCGCCATGGCGCTCTCCTGCCATCCGAAGGTACTCATCGCCGACGAACCGACCACCGCGCTCGATGTCACCGTGCAGGCGCAGATTCTCGACCTGCTGAAGCGTCTCCAGCGCGAAACCGGCATGGCCGTCATCCTCATCACGCACGACCTCGGCGTCATCGCTGAAGTGTGCGACGAGGTGGCCGTCATGTATGCCGGCCGCATCGCCGAACGCGGCCCGATGCATGAGATTTTCGCCAAACCGCTCCATCCCTACACGCAGGGCCTCATCCGCTGCCTGCCAAAGCTCGATCATCCGCCGAAGACCGATCTCCCCGTCATCCCCGGCATGGTTCCCAGCCTACGCGACATGCCCACTGGCTGCCGCTTCGCCTCCCGCTGCCCCAACCCGCACGACGACAGCGTTTTGACCACCCGCCAGCCCTGGAAGGAATGCGGCAGCGGCCACGGCGTCGAGGCCTGCGCATGTTTTGCCACACCACTCAAGACATAGAGCATGAAAGTTCGCGACACCCTCCGCTTGCTTCACGAAGATGGCTGGACGCACCATGCCACGCGTGGCAGCCATCGGCAGTTCGTGCATCCGGTGAAAACCGGGAAGGTCACCGGACATCCAGCAGACGAGCTAGCTCCGGGCCCATGGAACAGCATTCGCAAACAAGCTGGCTGGAAATAACTCCTGAAACCGCCTATCCTCCACTCATGAAATCACTCCGCTATCTCTTCGTCATCGAAAAGGCTGTGAAGAATTATTCCGGTTATTTCCCCGATGTGCCCGGCTGCGTCACGACTGCCCGGACGATTGAAAAGATGCTCGCCAACGGAGCCGAAGCACTGGATTTACATTTTGCAGATGAAGCCAAACTGCCACGACCGCGAACCCTGGCCTGGCATCTCGACAAGGGTGGGTTGAAGCTGCGGCCCACGGATGTGGTCACTTGGATCGAACATGACAGGCAACATCAACTCGCAGCGGCCTAACGTGTCCCTCCTCTCCGTCCAGAACCTCAAGATGCACTTCCCGGTGCGTGGTGGCGTGTTTTACACGACGAAGGCGACGTGCAAGGCCGTGGATGGCGTGAGTTTTGATCTCCAGCCTGGCGAAACGCTCGGTCTCGTCGGTGAAAGCGGCTGCGGGAAGTCCACGGTGGCCAAATCGGTCGTGCGCTTGCTCAAACCGACGGCTGGCAGGGTGATTTTCAACAGTCACGACATCTCCACGCAGCCGCAGAGCCAGTTGCGCACGCTCCGTCGTGAAATGCAGATGGTCTTCCAAGATCCCGCCGAGTCATTGAACCCGCGCCACACCATCGGACAGATTTTGGAGGAGCCATTCATCATTCAAAAGATGGGGACGCGTGCCGAACGCGGCGAATGGGCTGCCGAGCTGCTCAAACGCGTCGGATTGCCGGTGGATGCGCTGCACCGCTACTCCTTCGAGTTCAGCGGCGGCCAAAGGCAACGCATCGGCATCGCCCGGGCACTCGCCTTGAAGCCAAAACTCATCGTCTGCGATGAACCCGTCTCCGCGCTCGACGTTTCCGTTCAAGCGCAGGTCTTGAACCTACTGCTAGAGCTTCAGCGCGACTTTGGACTCGCCTACCTCTTCATCGCGCACGATCTCAGCGTCGTGCAGCACATGAGCGACCGCGTCGCCGTGATGTACCTCGGCAAAATCGTCGAACTGGCTCCTGCGGCGGAGCTTTATCGCAATCCACGCCACGCCTACACCAAGGCGCTGCTCGACGCGATCCCTGTCGCAGACCCGACGAAGCGTCGTGCGCGACAACTGCTGCGTGGCGATGTCCCTTCGCCGATCAATCCGCCCGCGGGTTGTGCCTTCGGGCATCGCATGAAGCATCCCAAATGGCAGGATAGTGTGAGCATGGATCTCTCACTGAAGGAAATCGCGCCGAGGCATTTCGTGCAGCCGTGTCCGTGCTGCGCAGAGTGATTTTGAGCCCAAAACAACAAAAACCCCGTCTGGAGTGCCAGACGGGGTTTGAGAAAGCACCGAAGGAGGCGGCCTACTGCGGCGGCACGCGGAAGAGCTTGCCGGTGTAGGGGCATTTGACTTCCATCCCGACTGGAAGGCCGGTTACGTCCACCAACTGATGCTTGGCGGCGTAAGGGCTGTTCACGAACCCTGGGCGACCGCTGATGGAACTGCCGTAAGGCAGCTCAGGGGCGGCTTGGGTCGGAGCGGGTGTGACTGCCGGGGTGATCGGAGTAGTGGTCTCAGGCTTGCTCATGGCAGCCACCGAGGTGTCTGGTGCCACTGGAGTCGTGCGCGGACGCTCCTGGGGTTCAGGCGCTTGAGGCAGGCTGGGCGCAGAGGCGATGCCGGAGGAAACCGAGCCTGGCACGAGGAAGGGGCGCTGAGTGTAGGGGCAGACGACTTTGGAGCCAGCTGACATGCCGCGCACATCGACCAGACGCGGTGGATTGGTAAACGGTGTGCGGACATAGCCGGGAAGATCAGGCACCGAATGGGCTACTGGCACGCTGGCTGAGTTCAGCATCGAAGGAGGTGGCGTCGAAGGGGCGGTAGGTCCGACCAAGGCGGTGTGTGGATTGGTCGGCGCGGGCGCTGTGTTCTGCGTCAGCGTCTGGGTTCGATGAGTCTCAACGCCAAGCGGACGACTAGCTCCACCCATGTAATACGTGAGAAGCCCCTTTGTCTGGATTTGCTGCCATACCTGACGAGGAGGGAGGGCGCAGGAGGCCAGCATGAGAGTCGCAGAGCTGGCTAAGACCCAACGAACCTGATTTACAAGAGGTGAAGACATAAGCTTTAGCGAACGGTTAATTTTTTTGAACTAGCGTGCGCATCTTAAAGATCTTTTTAAATTATGCAACAGCAACGATGGTGATGCTGTGTGACCCTTTTAACTTTTCTTTAGTTTCTATCAATCAACTTTATCGGCCCCTTTTTATGGATTGGCGCATCATCACTGTTGGAAAGCCCGGCCATGCCTGGGTGAAAGCTGCACTGGAGCTTTATTGGCAGCGTTTGAAACATCATGGACGCTTTGAGCACATCGTCATTAAAGAGGGCAGTCTGGCGCAGGTGGAAGCGCAAATGACCACTGCGAGTGAGCATTCCCTGCGTGTGGTGCTGGATGAACGCGGCAAGCAGCTGCGCAGCGTGGAACTGGCAAAATGGATCGAAAAGCAGCAGATTTCAGCCCGCAAACGAGTGAGCGTGCTGATTGGCGGCGCGGATGGTCATTCCGACTCTTTTCGAGCCAGTGCTGATGTCTGCTGGTCGCTTTCCTCACTCACCCTACAGCACGACGTCGCACTCGTGGTGCTGGCCGAGCAGCTTTACCGCGCACACGCCATTTTGCGCGGGGAACCCTACCATCGTGAGGGGTGATGGCATGCCATTGTCGGTGATGGCGCTTGCTTATGGGCCTGTTTATTGCTGAATTGAGTCTCATTTCGTGTCATTTTCGCCTTGTAGAGAATCTAAGGGACGTTAAATTTTAAAAAGTTCTGAATTTTAGCATCAATGTCTTCCTCCATTCTCAAAAATGTCATTCACCCCAAGGCGCAAACCGCGCCCGTGGAGAAAAAAGCAGGGGAGGAGGCCCCTGCACGCCGCATCGTCAGCCCGTCCAGCTTTGACAGCGGGACGAGTCATGACGCCGCCGGATCCGAAACAGAGGACATGGAAATGGTGCTGGGTGCTCTGGTGGAAAACGCTCCCGTGGCCATGGCCATGTTTGACAAGACCATGCGCTACATGCTGGCCAACCGGCAGTGGCTCACTGAGTTTGGCCTCGGGCAAGTCCAGCCGCTCGAGGGTAGGAGCCAGTATGAGATTTTTCCCGGTCTGCACCCTGGCTGGCGGCAGGTCTATGACCGGGCGCTTCAGGGGCACATCGTGCGCAGCGAGCATGATGCCTCAAACGCTCCGGATGGGAGCCGTTTGGTTTACCGCTGGGAAGTCCGCCCGTGGCGAAAGAAGCGCGACGCCTCGGTCGGCGGACTGATGGTCATCTGTGAAAAATTCAGCGCGACACACTCAGCCACTGACGAGGAGGGCACCAGCGCTGCGCCTGAAAGCGGTGAACCGGTCTCCACGCTGCCGAAAATTCCCCCTTTGCTCGAATGCGCCCAGCCCATGCTGATGCTCAATGCGCAGGGAGTGATTCAACGCGCCAATGTCACTGCGGCGCGGCTCACCCTCGACCGGGGCATCCAGGAAGGCACGACGTGCTTCTGGGAAGTTTGGAGTGATGGACGCGACAACGCCTCGCTGCGCCAGCAGGTCCTCGCAACACTCGCTGACCTTTCCGCCAACCCGGGCAAACCCTCCGCGTTCATCACCACACGTCCGGAACTATCCGCCGATCCCACTTCTCCCTCACGCTGGCTGGTTTCCAGCCTCAACGACAAGCACCTGGACGAAGCGGCTCCACTCTTCCTGCTGATGGGTTTGCCAACCCAGGCTGCTGAAAAGATCACGCAGGTCACGGTCCAGGTGCCGCAGGTGGCTCCTATGGTGCTGCCACCGCAGCCAGATCTGGCCCTTGAGGCGACTGTGAAGCATTTGGAGGAGGAATTACGCCGCGCCAAACAGGAACTGCGCACCCTTGGCGAGGCACAGCAAGCATTCAGCCGCCGCGAAACCCGGCTGCGTTCCTATCTTGAAGGCGTGCCCTGCGGCATCTTTGTTCTTGATGAGCGTGGTGCCCCCCTGTTCCAAAATGAACGTCTTGCCCAGTTGCTCGGTCGTCCCTTTGAGCAAGAGCAGACGGTGGAAGAATGGCTCTCCCACGCCTGCCACACGGATGAGCACCGCGAGCAGGTGGCGCTCGTCTGGCGTGAAAGCGTATGGCGCCGTCAGCTCACACGCACGCTCTCGCTCGCCACGGCAGACGGCCTACTCAAGGAGCTTGAATTTCACCCCGCCACACTGCCGGGCGGTGGACTGCTGGTCAGCATTCAAGACGTCACCGAGAACACACGGCACGAGGAGCAGCTCCGCAGCATGGAGGCCAAACTGCGCACCCTGCTCACTGGCAGCCCCATCGCCGTCATTTTGACGGACAAGACCGGCGTCATCTTTGAGGTCAACCAGAACGCCGAGAAGCTGCTGGGCCAGGTGAAAGCCGAGTTGCGGCGCTACCCACTCGATGCCTGGCTAGATCCTGACAGCGCTACGGCCCGGCGTGACGCCCTGCGCCAGTTGGGCAAAAGCGGTCGGCAGGCCGAGGCGCTCGGGGTGCGCGTCAAACGTGCCGACGGCACCTTCTCCAACGCCATCCTGCACCTTTCCACCGTCACAGATGCTCAGGGAGAGATGCACTGCACCGTCCACTTCCTGCAAGAAGCCATGCCACCGGCTGCTGTGGCCGAGGCAGAGATTCCGGAGCCGAGTCAAGTCGCATCTCACCTGCCAGACCTGACCACACCCCAGCAGAGCACCGAACGGCTCCTCACCACCGATGCGAATGGCCGCGTCCGCACCTGGACAGCTCATGCACGTCGAATTTTCGATGTTGAGGAGTCCTCCGCCGTCGGCAGGCCCCTCCACCAGTTTTTCCGCCCCTCCGACGCCACCGGATTCTTCGCTGACCTCGCCCAGCAGGCAGCCCATCCGCAGCAGTTCGTGGTGCGCCCGTTTTTTGGCAGTCATGGAATCCGCGGCGAGGTGGCGATCAGCGCTCGAATGCTGGAAGAAGGCGGCTGCGAGATCATGACCCAGACCACGGAACACGTGGCTGTGGCAGCCCCAGCGCCTGCCGCGCCACCGAGCACGCCCCTGCTGACCGCCGCCGTGCCCCAGGCCTTCAAGGTGGTGTCCGCCTCCAGCCAGCGCTGGCCCGTCGCCGACTTGGAGCGTGAAAAGCTGCTGCTCACCGAGACTCATCACCGCATCAAAAACCACCTGCAGATCATCTCCAGCCTGCTGAACATGCAGATCAACGGCGTGAGCGACCAAGATGCGCGCGACGCCCTGCGCTCCAGCCAGAACCGTGTGCGCGCCATCGCCGCTCTGCACCAGCATTTGTATCTGCTCGCGCTGGGCAAAGGAGACACCTTCAGCGACTTCACCCTCAGCCTCGTCGCCCACCTTCGTGAGTGTTATGAGGTGACGGCGGAGCAAATCAGCGTGCGCCTTGAAATCCAGGAAGGCCCCGTGCTGCCAGAATGGCTCATGCCACTGGCGCTCACCCTCAATGAGGCGCTCTCCAACAGCTTCGAGCACGCCTTTCCCCATGGCCGCCAAGGCCAGATCGTCGCCATCCTCAGCTACACCCAGGAAAGTGGTGAACTCACCGTTCGGGATGACGGCGTCGGCCTGCCGGCAGAGTTCCATCCCGGCGAAGGCGGCGGTCTTGGGCTGAAAATCCTCGCCGTCTTCGCGGATCAGATGCGCGGCCAGCTTTTTGTTCAAGGCAGCCCTGACCGTGGGACCGAAGTCCGCCTCCGCTTCCCGCTCGTGGTCAATGAGGCGTGATTCATGCTCACCACACCGCTTGACCATTCCTGACGCAGCCGTGACAATGGCAAGTGCATTTCATGCCCATGGCCGCCCTACGTTCCCTTGCGTTTCTCACGCTGGGCTTTTCGTTCGTCCATGCCCAGCCGCAGCCCGTCACCACTCGTGGCGATGAAGTCGCCAAGCAGCTCAACGAGTGGTTCATCAACGGCACTGCCGCCGGGCTCAAGGCCATCACTTATGAAAACCGCGACGGCCAGCACTCGCCGCTGAACACCGCGCTCTACCCGCAGCTCCAAGTTCACAAGGCGGTGGCGGGGGAAATCGGTGCTGCCACACAACTCCGCCAGCATCCCACGCTCGGAAACTGCTCCATGGCCGCCAGTGCCGTGCAGCTCGGCTGCCTGCCGCGCTTTTACATGATGGACCCCGGCGGGAACCGCTTCCTGGCCCAGCAATATCTCACCAACAACCTCTTCATCTACCCCGAGCACCAGGATCACGACATCGGGGCCAACGGCATCGGCGGTTATGGTGATCTCCTGCCGGTAAACACCCCTGCCTTGCTCATCTCTCAGGGTTCATCCTTCAGCGACCAGCCTTTCCTCCAGGCGTTGCTCTCCACCACCGCCGCCTTCCCGCCGGACACGCAAAAGCTCCTCCTCGCCAAGCGGATACTCTGCCCCACACTTCAGTCGATCTTTCGCCGCTCCTACAAGAGGGTGCAGACGCCCGAGGACTACTTCACTGGCAAAGCGCACCCCGTGGTCTTCGACGGCACCCAGATCGACGAGGAAAAAATGGTCCGCACCGCCCATGAGATGACGCCGGAGAAAATCCCGCCCATCGTCGTCATGCAGATCATCGAGGAGACGAAGATCGAGGCCGGCAAGCACTACTTTGAGCACGCGGGCCCTTATCCCTGGCAGCTTGCCGACACGCCCGCCTCCATCGCCCGTGTTTTGCGTGGGAACGAGGCCGTGCATGGCCTGCTCCTCAGCCTCGAAAAGACCCTCAACCCCGTCAAAGGCCCGATTCAGATGCGCGCCGTGCTGCTCCAGGGCGATCCGCGCTTTGTCAGCATCGAAAGCGCCCCCGACAAGCCCATCATGCGCATCCGCGTCCGTTGGCAGCCCCCCGTGGTCAACAGCACCGGCATTCGCAGCCACCGCATCGACATCGGCCTCTTTGCCGACAACGGCGCCAGCATCAGCGCTCCTGCCATTCTCAGCTTCTACATGCTGCCGAATGAAATGCACTTCTTCGATGAGCAGGGCCGCGTTTCCGAAATCCACTACCAGACGCACAATCCCGACTACGGCCTTCCCGCCGCAGACACCGATCCACGCTGGATCAAAGTCCTCCTCGCCTTCAGTCTCAAAGACACCCACCTCCGCAGCCGACTGGTTGATCAAATCCTCACCCCCGCCGAGCGCAATGGCCTGCAAAAACTCTACCTCGGCCTCAAACCCCAATCCGATGCCCTCGCCACCGCCGAACGTGACGAACAGCGCAAAGACGAGGCCGCTAGGCTCCGCCAGCAGCTAGGTGAAGCCGTTCGCACCGCCCTAAACGCCCGGGTTGAAAACACCACCAGCCTCACCGCCCGCCAGACCATCGAAAAAGTCCTAAACTCCATCGCCAGCTTTCATTCCTTCTACCTCGGTTCCCAGCGCGAGCTCAACGCTCTTGCCACCACCTCACCCAAAGCCACCGCCGTCGCCGATGTCCGCGCCGAGCTTCACCGCCTCATCATGCAGGGTGTCCTCATCGAGCAGGCCTCCGGCCAGATCGACACCATGTCCCCGCCTGATCAACTTTCCCTCGGCGAGCGCCACATGCTCCGCGGCCTCAATCTCACCCTGCTCAGCCAGGTGCTCTTCCCGGATGTCCTGGAGCGCTCCCCCGCCCCCGCCTACGTCAGTCCCCGCCTCACCACCCCGAAGCAGTGGCGTGATGTGTACCGCTACGATCCCGACTCCGGCCAGCGCCTCGGCTGGATTCGCTACGCCAAGGCCCGCATCGCCAACTTTGATGCCGCAGGCCGCCTGCTGCCAGACGGCCCCAAAGGCAAATCCATCCCCGTCATCTACCTCAAGGATGAAAACGCCACCCTCACCTGGCAGCCCCAGGCCGAACCCGCCCCCGTCTCACCCAAGTAACGGTCACGCTCCACCGCCTATGAAACGCCCCTGGAAAGATGTCTCCACACCGCTGCGGGACGGCATGATTCACTGGCCCGGAGATCCCGAGTGCAAGATCACCCGCGTCAACCGCATGGAAGACGGCGCGGTGTGCAATCTGACCCACCTCTCCATGAGCGCCCACACCGGCACGCACATGGACGCGCCACGCCACTTCATCGCCGATGGCATGACGATGGAGCAACTGCCCTTCGAGGCCGTCATCGGCCGCTGCCGCGTCTTCGAGCTCGACTGCGCGGACCAGATCACCGCGGACGACCTCAAAAAGATCCGGCTCTCCAGCGGCCAGCGGGTGCTCTTCAAGACCCGCAATTCGACGCGCAGCTGGTCCATGAACGAGTTCGACAAAGACTTCGTCTCCCTCCGCGCCGACGCGGCGCAGTATCTCGCCGATCAAGGCGTCATGACCGTCGGTGTGGACTACCTTAGCATCGGCGGCTTCAACAAAGACGGCGTCGAAACCCATCAGATCATGCTTGGTGCCGGCATCTGGGTGATCGAAGGCCTCAACCTCTCCGACATCAAACCCGGCTACTACGAGCTGATCTGCCTGCCCCTCAGACTCGAAGGCGCAGACGGTGCCCCCTGCCGCGTGGTGCTGCGTTGACCGGCTATGTTTAGCTGGCCCATCTGACTCAGCCGCGCCGAGGAAGAGATCGAATCGGGGCGGGCGTCGGCTGGAGAGTCAGCATCATGGCAAAGGACAAAAACGGTGCCCACAGGCCCAAGCGAGAGCCCTGCATCAAGACCAACCGCCAAGCTTCATGGCAAACCTGCACACGGCCCCGTTTCCTTCAGGCATCCTCACCAAGTTAAGTCATGCGTCACCCAGGACGGCGGGACGACAGATGAGCACGTTCAGATACAGCCGTAGGCTGCCCGCCATCCCCGCTGCGCCAAGTCCCCATTCGGCACCTTCTTCAAGCCTGTAAATTCACGATTGAACGACTACCTCGCGAGTGACTTGGTTTTTATACGTGCGAAAATGGGAGAGGATCAAAGCGAAGAGTTCGAGCCGGCTATCCACTTTAAACTTTTGGAAAATATGCTGTATGTGCGTATTCACGGTGGCTTCGCTGACCCCTACCCTTTCAGCGATGATTTTGCTACTGGCGCCAAGCAACAACTGTTCATAAATTTTCTTTTGTGCAGGCGAAAGCTGCGCTGCTTTTTTCTCAATGGCGTCATCGGCTTGTGTTGTTTCCTCTTCCGTTTGAAGATCCTCGATCAACGAACGCATCGCATCTTTTGAGAGGGGGAAGCCACCGGCCGCCGCTTCAAAGATGGCGAAGATAAGTTCGGTCGGCTTGCAGGGCTTGTTCAGATAACCACAACCACCCGCCTGCAAGGCTTTCCGAACAGTGATCCCTTGGGTAGAAATACTCAGAAACAAAGGTTTTAAGTTTGGGTGGCGCTGTTTGATCAGATTCACCAAACCGATGCCGGAGAGTTTCGGAAGTTGCACATCCACTAAGATCACACCTTCTAGGATGCGCTTATCATCCAATACTTCCTCGGCCGAAGAGTATACGTTATCCAGAATGATGCCAGACGCATTCTTCAAGATAGAAATGAGATGTTGTCGTATCACCCGATCGTCTTCAACAACACTAACATGCACACGATAATCCATTCGAGATAAATAGCATGGTTCAGTCCAAACAAAGCATTATAAATGATGATATAACCCCTTGGTTTCAGTATAAATTTTCATTTATATACCACAATACTAAGTGCTTAAGCGGGCGCTGTTAGTTGCCTCTGAAGTTATGTTTACGGCATAAATTGGCCACGCCTTAAACACAAGCTTCACTATTACCGACTCCTTGGACTCGATAAAACTAAACGGTTATGAAGTGAAGCTCCCGCCCAGTAGAAGGCCACTCAACCTCAAGCATCGCAACCCACGAATCCCCAAGAATTAATGATTCC
>Ga0315905_10001454_pt1 | contig 25426 bp, 1 predicted proteins | sample LakEriMetagenome_5_FD_203522 | JGI IMG/M metagenome (GOLD analysis project Ga0315905, IMG submission 203522) | Freshwater fungal communities from buoy surface, Lake Erie, Ohio, United States - Buoy 4 MA121 | ecosystem: Environmental > Aquatic > Freshwater > Lake | place: USA: Lake Erie, Ohio...
CGTAGTTGCTAACATTGGAGTCATTTGCGTTTACAGTAGAATATAGATTAGACGATAGAACAGATACTCTTCCAGTGTAATCAGTGAATAGCAAATTGCTCGAATCTCTAACGTAGTTGCTAACATTGGAGTCATTTGCGTTTACAGTAGAATATAGATTAGACGATAGAACAGATACTCTTCCAGTGTAATCAGTGAATAGCAAATTGCTCGAATCTCTAACGTAGTTGCTAACATTAGCATCATTGGTGCTTACGGTTGAAGATAGAGCAGACGATAAGGCGGATACTCTTCCAGAGTAATCAGTGAATAGCACGTTGCTTGCTGTTCTAACGTAATTGCTAACATTAGCATCGTTAGAATCTATATTGGCTATTTTAGAAAATTGTGTTACATTAATACCGTTGATTCTCTCAGTGAAGTTGATATAGCCATCATTAGTAATATTAAAGACTTCTGAATTAGCATAGTTGGAAACATTTATTATGTTATTTGTTTGAGATGATTGGGAGATATTTAGAGATGGCCCAGAACCTATATTTGCTATATCTAATTTTTCTGTTGAGTATACATTGGTAAATAACTGTGTAGTTTCACCATTTACTATTAAATTAGAGTTAACAACTAAATCGCCATTTATTGTTGCGTTGCCGCTGTATAAACTTAGATTAACTGAGATTCTATTGTTGTTATCAATAGCCATATTATTACCCAAAGGTATCGTTTCTACGGGAACACTTCCTATCAAGTTGCTATAAGCCAAATCAACGTTATTTATTTTATATTTATTACCAGATTGAATGTTAATATTTCCTCCAACTTCAAGTTTATTATTTAAGTTTAGGACTGAAGTGCCTATTCCTACTGCTCCAGTATTCTTGTTATAAATATCATCTCCTGATTTATTCCATGTATCACTGTTTGCTAATTGATTATTAGTATTTGATAAATAATTACTTAAAGTGTTATAATTGCTGTTTATCATATCAATCAAAATAGCATCTCTTGAAATATAATCGCTGTTCAATAAATTGCTTGTAGAAATTACAAAATTAGAGGTTTCACCGATGATATCTCTGTTATTTATTGTTATCTTATAATTATCCTGAGCAGATGTAGTAATATTTATATTACCTTGAACTTCTAATTTATTTAAGCTGTTGGCTATCGGTGTAGTACCAATACCTACATTGTCGTCTGTAATGACTATTGCTGATGATTTAGGTATATATGGAGTTCCTGTATTCCATATTTCACTTGCAGTCCATGAAGAAGATGTAATTGGGTAATTCGAGCTATTGATAATATCATCCTCGATATATGCTGGTCTATTTAGATATAATCTACCGTATTCTCCATTTAATTTTGATTTCCAGAATGCCGTATAGTATACGTTTGATGTCGTGCCTGGGATATCTTCAAAAGTACCCGAAACATTAATAATTGAATGAGAATACATACTGTTGTCTGCACCCATATTATGAGATATCCAGCAAGGCGAAGCATCCATAGTTTCATTATTCAATCCATTTGCATCTTCTAATGAAAGCCAATTGCCATCTCCTATTTTTCTGTACAATTGGATACCCCACCAGCGAGAATCAGTCTCATAATCCATACCAATGTGGCAGGTCATAGATAGTAATACACCAGATAGAACATGAGTTGGTTTAATAGTTATTACGAAACCATCATTTACATCATCGTCTATAGCTACCCAACCAATTGAATTAACATCTTTTATTGGTGTTTTATTATAGGTTTTGTGTTGTGTTTGTATTACCATTCTTCTTGTGAACTTGGTTGCATACTCTTCATTTAAATAATTGCAGGTATCCACAATATAGTCCGTTATATCAGCAAACTTTTCATTGTAGTCAGTCACTATCAAGTTACTTGTTTCAAGTATGTATTCTGTAGTATTAGCAAACTTTTCAGTGTAATCGGTGAATAACAAGTTGCTGGTTTCAACTATATATTCAGTAGCAGCCGCTAATTTTTCAGAGTAATCGGTGAACAAGAGGTTGCTGGTTTCAACTATATATTCAGTAGCAGCCGCTAATTTTTCAGAGTAATCAGTGAACAAGAGATTGCTGGTTTCAACTATATATTCAGTAGCAGCCGCTATTTTTTCAGAGTAATCAGTGAATAGCATGTTGCTGGTATCAGATATCACTTGAGCAGTCTCCGAGAATTTGGTAGAGTAATCAGTGAATAACAAGTTGCTGGTATCGGAGATTACTTGGGCAGTCTCGGAGAATTTAGTGGAGTAATCAGTGAATAGCAGGTTGCTGGTATCTGAGATTACTTGAGCAGTCTCATAGAATTTAGTTGAGTAATCAGTGAATAGCAAGTTGCTGGTATCAGATATCACTTGAGAGGTCTCCGAGAATTTAGTGGAGTAATCAGTGAATAGCAGATTGCTGGTATCTGCGATAGCTTGTGCAGTCTGAGAGAATTTAGTAGAGTAATCGGTGAACAAAAAGTTACTTGTCGATAAAACATAGTTGCTTGTTTCTGTTATTATATCGCGACCATTTAGGGTAAATTTAAAGTCGTCTCCTAATTCTGAGACAATATTTATGCTACCTTTTACTTCTAATAAATTATCCCCCGATGGTATTATACCGCCGATACCAACACTACCGTCATTTAAGATAGTGAATACTTCAGAATCGCTATTTGATGCATTGAATATGCTGTAAGAAGAGTTAATTTGTTTAACGACCAACGCACTTCCTAACCCTTGATTTTCAACCTTTAATTGCTCTGTGGTATATACATCAGTGTATAATATTGTATTTTCACCATAAATTATCAAGTTAGAAGCTTTTAGATCACCTATTATCTCTAAGTCGCTATTGTATTTATCATTAATTATGAATCTATTTGTAACTCCGTCTGCTATACTATCAGCTGATAAATCTGTTATTTTTTGAGATAACAGATTGCTGGTATCAGAGATAACTTGAGCAGTATCAGCAAATTTAGCGGAGTAATCAGTAAATAAGAAGTTGCTGGTATCTGAGATTACTTGAGCAGTATCAGCAAATTTAGCGGAGTAATCAGTAAATAAGAAGTTGCTGGTATCAGATATCACTTGAGCGGTCTCCGAGAATTTAGTTGAGTAATCAGTGAACAACAGATTGCTGGTATCCGAGATTACTTGTGCAGTCTCAGAGAATTTAGTAGAGTAATCAGTGAATAGCAAGTTGCTGGTATCAGATATCACTTGAGCAGTCTCCGAGAATTTTGTAGAGTAATCAGTGAATAGCAGGTTGCTGGTATCTGAGATTACTTGAGCAGTCTCAGAGAATTTAGTGGAGTAATCAGTGAATAGCAGGTTGCTGGTATCAGATATTACTTGAGCAGTCTCAGAGAATTTAGTTGAGTAATCAGTGAACAACAGATTGCTGGTATCCGAGATTACTTGTGCAGTCTCAGAGAATTTAGTAGAGTAATCAGTGAATAGCAAGTTGCTGGTATCAGATATCACTTGAGCAGTCTCAGAGAATTTAGCGGAGTAATCAGTGAACAGCAAGTTGCTGGTATCAGATATCACTTGAGCAGTCTCAGAGAATTTAGTTGAGTAATCAGTGAACAACAAGTTGCTGGTATCGGAGATTACTTGGGCAGTCTCAGAGAATTTAGTGGAGTAATCAGTGAATAGCAGATTGCTGGTATCGGAGATTACTTGAGCAGTCTCCGAGAATTTTGTAGAGTAATCAGTGTACAACAGATTGCTGGTATCGGAGATTATTTGGGCAGTATCGGCAAATTTGGCTGAGTAATCAGTGAATAGCAAGTTGCTGGTATCAGATATTACTTGAGCAGTATCGGCAAATTTAGCAGAGTAATCAGTGAATAGCAGGTTGCTGGTATCTGAGATTACTTGAGCAGTCTCAGAGAATTTAGTGGAGTAATCAGTGAATAGCAGGTTGCTGGTATCAGATATTACTTGAGCAGTATCGGCAAATTTAGCAGAGTAATCAGTGAATAGCAAGTTGCTGGTATCCGCAATAGCCTGTGCAGTCTGAGAGAATTTAGTGGAGTAATCAGTGAATAGCAGATTGCTGGTATCCGCAATAGCCTGTGCAGTATCAGCAAATTTAGCAGAGTAATCGGTGAACAAAAAGTTACTTGTCGATAAAACATAGTTACTTGTTTCTGTTATTATATCGCGACCATTTAGGGTAAATTTAAAGTCATCGCCCAATTCCGATACTATATTTATGCTACCTTTTACTTCTAATAAATTGTCTCCAGAGGGTATTATACCACCAATACCAACACTACCATCGTTTAAGATAGTGAATACTTCAGAATCGCTATTTGATGCATTAAAGATGCTGTACGAAGAGTTAATTTGTTTAACAACTAATGCACTCCCTAACCCTTGATTTTCTACTTTTAATTGTTCTGTGGTATATACATCAGTATATAATATTGTATTTTCACCATAAATTATCAAGTTAGAAGCTTTTAGATCACCAATTATCTCTAAGTCGCTATTGTATTTATCATTAATTATGAATCTATTTGTAACTCCGTCCGCTATACTATCAGCTGATAAATCTGTTATTTTTTGAGATAAGAGGTTGCTGGTATCCAAGATAACTTGAGCAGTATCAGCAAATTTGGCTGAGTAATCAGTAAATAAGAAGTTGCTGGTATCTGAGATAACTTGTGCGGTCTCAGAGAATTTAGTAGAGTAATCAGTGAACAACAGATTGCTGGTATCAGAGATTACTTGAGCAGTATCAGCAAATTTAGCGGAGTAATCAGTGAACAATAGATTGCTGGTATCAGAGATTACTTGAGCAGTATCAGCAAATTTAGCGGAGTAATCAGTGAACAATAGATTGCTGGTATCTGAGATTACTTGTGCGGTATCAGCAAATTTAGAGGAGTAATCAGTAAATAGCAAGTTGCTGGTATCTGAGATTACTTGAGCAGTCTCAGAGAATTTAGTTGAATAATCGGTGAATAGCAAGTTGCTGGTATCTGAGATTACTTGAGCAGTCTCAGAGAATTTAGTTGAGTAATCAGTGAATAGCAAGTTGCTGGTATCAGAGATTACTTGAGCAGTTTCGGAGAATTTAGTAGAGTAATCAGTAAATAGCAAGTTGCTGGTATCTGAGATTACTTGTGCTGTATCAGCAAATTTAGTGGAGTAATCAGTGAATAGCAAGTTGCTTGTATCAGATATCACTTGAGCGGTCTCAGAGAATTTAGTAGAGTAATCAGTGAACAACAGATTGCTGGTATCTGAGATTACTTGAGCAGTCTCAGAGAATTTAGTGGAGTAATCAGTGAACAACAGATTGCTGGTATCTGAGATTACTTGAGCAGTCTCAGAGAATTTAGTGGAGTAATCCGTAAATAGCAAGTTGCTGGTATCCGAGATTACTTGAGCAGTCTCAGAGAATTTAGTAGAGTAATCCGTAAATAGCAAGTTGCTGGTATCAGAAATTACTTGAGCAGTCTCGGAGAATTTAGTGGAGTAATCAGTGAATAGCAGGTTGCTGGTATATGAGATTACTTGAGCAGTCTCAGAGAATTTAGTAGAGTAATCAGTGAATAGCAAGTTGCTGGTATCAGAAATTACTTGAGCAGTCTCGGAGAATTTAGTGGAGTAATCAGTGAATAGCAGGTTGCTGGTATCTGAGATTACTTGAGCAGTCTCAGAGAATTTAGTTGAGTAATCAGTGAATAACAGATTGCTGGTATCCGAGATAGATTGTTGGGTCTCTGAGAATTTAGTGGAGTAATCAGTGAATAACAGATTGCTGGTATCAGAGATTACTTGAGCAGTCTCAGAGAATTTAGTAGAGTAATCAGTGAATAAAAAGTTACTTGTCGATAAAACATAGTTACTTGTTTCTGTTATTATATCACGGCCATTTAGAGTAAATTTAAAGTCATCTCCTGAATCTGAGACAATATTTATGCTACCTTTTACTTCTAATAAATTATCCCCTGATGGTATTATACCACCGATACCAACACTACCGTCATTTAAGATAGTGAATACTTCAGAATCGCTATTTGATGCATTGAAGATGCTGTACGAAGAATTAATTTGTTTAACAACTAATGCACTTCCTAAACCTTGATTTTCAACCTTTAATTGCTCTGTGGTATATACATCAGTATATAATATTGTATTTTCACCATAAATTATCAAGTTAGAAGCTTTTAGATCACCTATTATTTCTAAGTCGCTATTGTATTTATCATTAATTATGAATCTATTAGTAACTCCATCCGCGATACTATCAGCCGATAAATCTGTTATTTTTTGAGATAAGAGATTGCTGGTATCCAAGATCACTTGTGCAGTATCAGAAAATTTGGCTGAGTAATCAGTGAATAGCAGGTTGCTGGTATCAGAAATTACTTGAGCAGTCTCCGAGAATTTAGTTGAGTAATCAGTGAATAGCAGGTTGCTGGTATCAGAAATTACTTGAGCAGTCTCCGAGAATTTAGTTGAGTAATCAGTGAATAGCAGGTTGCTGGTATCTGAGATAACTTGAGCAGTCTCAGAGAATTTAGTGGAGTAATCAGTGAATAGCAGGTTGCTGGTATCAGAAATTACTTGTGCTGTCTCAGAGAATTTAGTTGAGTAATCAGTGTACAACAGATTGCTGGTATCTGAGATAACTTGAGCAGTCTCCGAGAATTTAGTGGAGTAATCAGTAAATAGCAGGTTGCTGGTATCAGAGATTACTTGAGCAGTCTCGGAGAATTTGGTAGAGTAATCAGTGAACAACAGATTGCTGGTGTCCGAGATTACTTGAGCAGTCTCTGAGAATTTAGTAGAGTAATCAGTAAATAGCAGATTGCTTGTATCGGAGATTACTTGAGCAGTCTCCGAGAATTTGGTAGAGTAATCCGTAAATAACAAGTTGCTGGTATCTGAGATTACTTGTGCAGTCTCCGAGAATTTGGTAGAGTAATCCGTAAATAACAAGTTGCTGGTATCTGAGATTACTTGTGCAGTATCGGCAAATTTAGCAGAGTAATCAGTGAATAGCAGGTTGCTGGTATCTGAGATTACTTGTGCAGTCTCCGAGAATTTGGTAGAGTAATCCGTAAATAACAAGTTGCTGGTATCAGAGATTACTTGAGCAGTTTCGGAGAATTTAGTTGAGTAATCAGTGAATAGTAAGTTGCTGGTATCAGAGATTACTTGAGCAGTCTCCGAGAATTTGGTAGAGTAATCCGTAAATAACAAGTTGCTTGTATCGGAGATTACTTGAGCAGTCTCCGAGAATTTGGTAGAGTAATCCGTAAATAACAAGTTGCTGGTATCAGAGATTACTTGTGCTGTATCAGCAAATTTAGTGGAGTAATCAGTGAATAGCAAGTTGCTGGTATCGGAGATTACTTGAGCAGTCTCTGAGAATTTAGTTGAGTAATCAGTGAATAGCAAGTTGCTGGTATCAGAGATTACTTGAGCAGTCTCTGAGAATTTAGTTGAGTAATCAGTGAATAGCAAGTTGCTGGTATCAGAGATTACTTGTGCAGTATCGGCAAATTTAGTTGAGTAATCAGTGAATAAAAAGTTACTTGTCGATAAAACATAGTTACTTGTTTCTGTTATTATATCACGACCATTTAGGGTAAATTTAAAATCGTCCCCTAATTCTGAAACAATATTTATGCTACCTTTTACTTCTAATAAATTATCACCTGATGGTATTATACCGCCAATACCAACACTACCATCGTTTAATATAGTGAATACTTCAGAATCGCTATTTGATGCATTGAAGATGCTATAAGAAGAGTTAATTTGTTTAACAACTAATGCACTTCCTAAACCTTGATTTTCTACTTTTAATTGCTCTGTGGTATATACATCAGTGTATAATATTGTATTTTCACCATAAATTATCAAGTTAGAAGCTTTTAGATCACCTATTATCTCCAAGTCACTGTTATATTTATCATTAATTATGAATCTATTTGTAACTCCATCTGCTATACTATCAGCTGATAAATCTGTTATTTTTTGAGATAAAAGATTGCTGGTATCGGAGATTACTTGGGCAGTCTCAGAGAATTTAGCGGAGTAATCAGTGAACAACAGATTGCTGGTATCGGAGATTACTTGGGCAGTCTCAGAGAATTTAGCGGAGTAATCAGTGAACAACAGATTGCTGGTATCTGAGATTACTTGAGCAGTCTCAGAGAATTTAGTAGAGTAATCAGTGAACAACAGATTGCTGGTATCGGAGATTACTTGGGCAGTCTCAGAGAATTTAGCGGAGTAATCAGTGAACAACAGATTGCTGGTATCGGAGATTACTTGGGCAGTCTCCGAGAATTTAGCGGAGTAATCAGTGAACAACAGATTGCTTGTATCTGAGATAGATTGTTGTGTCTCAGAGAATTTAGTTGAGTAATCAGTGAATAAGAGATTGCTGGTATAAGAGATAACTTGAGCAGTCTCGGAGAATTTGGTAGAGTAATCAGTGAACAATAGGTTGCTGGTATCGGAGATTACTTGAGCAGTCTCAGAGAATTTAGTGGAGTAATCCGTAAATAGCAAGTTGCTGGTATCCGAGATTACTTGAGCAGTCTCATAGAATTTAGTTGAGTAATCAGTGAATAACAGATTGCTGGTATCCGAGATAGATTGTTGGGTCTCTGAGAATTTAGTAGAGTAATCCGTAAATAGCAAGTTGCTGGTATCGGAGATTACTTGAGCAGTCTCGGCAAATTTAGTAGAGTAATCGGTGAATAGCAGATTGCTGGTATCAGAGATTACTTGAGCAGTCTCCGATAATTTAGTAGAGTAATCAGTGAATAACAAGTTGCTGGTATCAGAGATTACTTGAGCGGTCTCAGAGAATTTAGTAGAGTAATCCGTAAATAGCAAGTTGCTGGTATCTGAGATTACTTGAGCGGTCTCAGAGAATTTAGTAGAGTAATCCGTAAATAGCAAGTTGCTGGTATCTGAGATTACTTGAGCGGTCTCAGAGAATTTAGTTGAGTAATCAGCGAACAATAGATTGCTGGTATCTGAGATTACTTGAGCGGTATCAGAGAATTTAGTTGAGTAATCAGTGAATAACAGATTGCTGGTATCAGAGATTACTTGAGCAGTCTCAGAGAATTTAGTAGAGTAATCAGTAAACAACAGATTGCTGGTATCTGAGATTACTTGAGCGGTCTCAGAGAATTTAGTTGAGTAATCGGTGAACAAAAAGTTACTTGTCGATAAAACATAGTTGCTTGTTTCTGTTATTATATCGCGACCATTTAGGGTAAATTTAAAGTCGTCTCCTAATTCCGAGACAATATTTATGCTACCTTTTACTTCTAATAAATTATCCCCCGATGGTATTATACCACCGATACCAACGCTACCGTCATTTAAGATAGTGAATACTTCAGAATCGCTATTTGATGCATTGAAGATGCTGTATGAAGAATTAATTTGTTTAACAACTAATGCACTTCCTAAACCTTGATTTTCAACCTTTAATTGTTCTGTTGTATATACATCAGTGTATAATATTGTATTTTCACCATAAATTATCAAGTTAGAAGCTTTTAGATCACCTATTATTTCTAAGTCGCTATTGTATTTATCATTAATTATGAATCTATTAGTAACTCCGTCTGCGATACTATCAGCCGATAAATCTGTTATTTTTTGAGATAAGAGATTGCTGGTATCGGAGATAACTTGAGCAGTATCAGCAAATTTAGCTGAGTAATCAGTGAATAAGAGATTGCTGGTATCAGAGATTACTTGAGCAGTCTCGGAGAATTTAGTGGAGTAATCAGTAAATAGCAGGTTGCTGGTATCAGAGATTACTTGAGCAGTTTCAGAGAATTTAGTGGAGTAATCAGTGAATAGCAGGTTGCTGGTATCAGAGATTACTTGAGCAGTCTCAGAGAATTTAGTGGAGTAATCAGTAAATAGCAGGTTGCTGGTATCAGAGATAACTTGAGCAGTCTCAGAGAATTTAGTAGAGTAATCAGTGAACAACAGATTGCTGGTATCAGAGATTACTTGAGCAGTCTCAGAGAATTTAGTGGAGTAATCAGTGAATAAGAGATTGCTGGTATCAGAGATTACTTGAGCAGTCTCAGAGAATTTAGTGGAGTAATCAGTGAATAGCAGGTTGCTGGTATCAGAGATAGATTGTTGGGTCTCAGAGAATTTAGTAGAGTAATCAGTGAACAACAAGTTGCTGGTATCTGAGATTACTTGAGCAGTCTCCGAGAATTTAGTGGAGTAATCAGTGAATAAGAGATTGCTGGTATCAGAGATTACTTGAGCAGTCTCAGAGAATTTAGTGGAGTAATCAGTGAATAGCAGGTTGCTGGTATCAGAGATAGATTGTTGGGTCTCTGAGAATTTAGTGGAGTAATCAGTGAACAACAAGTTGCTGGTATCTGAGATTACTTGAGCAGTCTCCGAGAATTTAGTGGAGTAATCAGCGAATAGCAAGTTGCTGGTATCAGAGATTACTTGTGCTGTATCAGCAAATTTAGTTGAGTAATCAGTGAATAACAGATTGCTGGTATCAGAGATTACTTGTGCTGTATCAGCAAATTTAGTGGAGTAATCAGTGAATAGCAAGTTGCTGGTATCAGAGATAGATTGTACAGTATCCGCAAATTTAGCAGAATAATCAGTGAATAAAAAGTTACTTGTCGATAAAACATAGTTACTTGTTTCTGTTATTATATCACGACCATTTAGGGTAAATTTAAAGTCATCTCCTAATTCCGATACTATATTTATGCTACCTTTTACTTCTAATAAATTGTCTCCTGACGGTATTATACCGCCAATACCAACACTACCATCGTTTAATATAGTGAATACTTCAGAATCGCTATTTGATGCATTGAAGATGCTATAAGAAGAGTTAATTTGTTTAACAACTAATGCACTTCCTAAACCTTGATTTTCTACTTTTAATTGCTCTGTGGTATATACATCAGTGTATAATATTGTATTTTCACCATAAATTATCAAGTTAGAAGCTTTTAGATCACCTATTATCTCCAAGTCACTGTTATATTTATCATTAATTATGAATCTATTTGTAACTCCGTCAGAAATACTATCGGCCGATAAATCTGTTATTATTTGAGATATAAGATTGCTGGTATCAGTAATAGCTTTTGATGTATCCGCAAATTTAGCAGAGTAATCAGTATATAACAGGTTGCTTGTATCAGTGATTACTTGAGAAGTCTCAGAGAATTTAGTGGAGTAATCAGTGAATAGCAGATTGCTGGTATCAGAGATTACTTGAGCAGTATCAGCAAATTTAGCGGAGTAATCAGTGAATAACAGATTGCTGGTATCTGAGATAGATTGTGCGGTCTCAGAGAATTTAGTGGAGTAATCAGTGAACAACAGATTGCTGGTATCAGAGATAGATTGTGCAGTATCGGCAAATTTAGCAGAGTAATCAGTGAACAATAGGTTGCTGGTATCTGAGATTACTTGAGCAGTCTCTGAGAATTTGGTAGAGTAATCCGTAAATAGCAGGTTGCTGGTATCTGAGATAACTTGAGCAGTCTCAGAGAATTTAGTAGAGTAATCCGTAAATAGCAAGTTGCTGGTATCTGAGATTACTTGAGCAGTCTCTGAGAATTTAGTGGAGTAATCAGTGAATAGCAGATTGCTGGTATCGGAGATAGATTGTGCGGTCTCAGAGAATTTAGTAGAGTAATCCGTAAATAAGAGGTTGCTGGTATCAGAGATAGATTGTGCGGTCTCAGAGAATTTAGTAGAGTAATCAGTGAATAGCAAGTTGCTGGTATCAGAGATAACTTGAGCAGTCTCCGAGAATTTAGTGGAGTAATCCGTAAATAGCAGGTTGCTGGTATCAGAGATTACTTGGGCAGTCTCAGAGAATTTAGTGGAGTAATCAGTGTATAACAGATTGCTGGTATCGGAGATTACTTGAGCAGTCTCTGCGAATTTAGTGGAGTAATCAGTGAATAGCAAGTTGCTGGTATCAGAGATAGATTGTTGGGTCTCAGAGAATTTAGTGGAGTAATCAGTGAATAACAGATTGCTGGTATCGGAGATTACTTGAGCAGTCTCAGAGAATTTAGTGGAGTAATCAGTGAATAACAGATTGCTGGTATCAGAGATTACTTGAGCAGTCTCCGAGAATTTAGTAGAGTAATCAGTGAATAACAGATTGCTGGTATCTGAGATAGATTTGGTTGTATCGGCAAATTTAGCGGAGTAATCGGTGAACAAAAAGTTACTTGTCGATAAAACATAGTTGCTTGTTTCTGTTATTATATCACGACCATTTAGGGTAAATTTAAAGTCGTCCCCTAATTCTGAAACAATATTTATGCTACCTTTTACTTCTAATAAATTGTCTCCTGACGGTATTATACCGCCAATACCAACACTGCCATCATTTAAGATAGTGAATACTTCAGAATCGCTATTTGATGCATTAAAGATGCTGTAAGAAGAGTTAATTTGTTTAACAACTAATGCACTTCCTAAACCTTGATTTTCTACTTTTAATTGCTCAGTGGTATATACATCAGTATATAATATTGTATTTTCGCCATAAATTATCAAGTTAGAAGCTTTTAGATCACCTATTATTTCTAAGTCGCTATTGTATTTATCATTAATTATGAATCTATTTGTAACTCCATCCGCTATACTATCAGCTGATAAATCTGTTATTTTTTGAGATAACAGATTGCTGGTATCAGAGATTACTTGAGCAGTCTCAGAGAATTTAGTTGAGTAATCAGTGAATAGCAAGTTGCTGGTATCGGAGATTACTTGAGCAGTCTCAGAGAATTTAGTGGAGTAATCAGTGAATAGCAAGTTGCTGGTATCTGAGATAACTTGTGCAGTATCAGCAAATTTAGTGGAGTAATCAGTGAATAGCAAGTTGCTGGTATCTGAGATAACTTGTGCAGTATCAGCAAATTTAGTGGAGTAATCAGTGAATAGCAAGTTGCTGGTATCGGAGATTACTTGTGCAGTCTCAGAGAATTTAGTAGAGTAATCAGTGAATAGCAGATTGCTGGTATCTGAGATAACTTGAGCAGTATCAGCAAATTTGGCCGAGTAATCAGTGAATAGCAAGTTGCTGGTATCAGAGATTACTTGTGCTGTATCAGCAAATTTAGTGGAGTAATCAGTGAACAAAAGATTGCTGGTATCAGAGATTACTTGAGCAGTCTCAGAGAATTTAGTAGAATAATCAGTGAATAGCAAGTTGCTGGTATCAGAGATTACTTGTGCTGTATCAGCAAATTTAGTGGAGTAATCAGTGAATAGCAGGTTGCTGGTATCAGAGATTACTTGTGCAGTATCAGCAAATTTAGTGGAGTAATCAGTGAATAACAGATTGCTGGTATCAGAGATAGATTGTTGGGTCTCTGAGAATTTAGTGGAGTAATCAGTGAATAGCAGGTTGCTGGTATCAGAGATAGATTGTTGGGTCTCTGAGAATTTAGTCGAGTAATCAGTGAATAACAGATTGCTGGTATCAGAGATAGATTGTTGGGTCTCTGAGAATTTAGTGGAGTAATCAGTGAATAGCAAGTTGCTGGTATCAGAGATAGATTGTTGGGTATCAGAGAATTTAGTGGAGTAATCAGTGAATAGCAAGTTGCTGGTATCTGAGATAGATTGTTGGGTCTCCGAGAATTTAGTGGAGTAATCAGTGAATAGCAGGTTGCTGGTATCCGAGATAGATTGTGCAGTATCCGCAAATTTAGAAGAATAATCGGTGAATAAAAAGTTACTTGTCGATAAAACATAATTGCTTGTTTCCGATATTATATCACGACCATTTAGGGTAAATTTAAAGTCATCGCCCAATTCCGATACTATATTTATGCTACCTTTTACTTCTAATAAATTGTCTCCAGAGGGTATTATACCACCAATACCAACACTACCATCGTTTAAGATAGTGAATACTTCAGAATCGCTATTTGATGCATTGAAGATGCTATAAGAGGAGTTAATTTGTTTAACAACCAATGCACTTCCTAAGCCTTGATTTTCAACCTTTAATTGCTCGGTGGTATATACATCAGTGTATAATATTGTATTTTCTCCATAAATTATCAAGTTAGAAGCTTTTAGATCACCTATTATTTCTAAGTCGCTATTGTATTTATCATTAATTATGAATCTATTTGTAACTCCGTCAGAAATACTATCGGCCGATAAATCTGTTATTATTTGAGATATAAGATTGCTGGTATCAGTAATAGCTTTTGATGTATCCGCAAATTTAGCAGAGTAATCAGTATATAACAGGTTGCTGGTATCAGAAATTACTTGAGCAGTCTCGGAGAATTTAGTGGAGTAATCAGTGAATAGCAGGTTGCTGGTATCAGAAATTACTTGATCAGTCTCAGAGAATTTAGTTGAGTAATCAGTGAATAGCAAGTTGCTGGTATCTGAGATAGATTGTTGGGTCTCGGAGAATTTAGTAGAGTAATCGGTGAATAGTAAGTTGCTGGTATCCGAGATTACTTGAGCGGTCTCCGAGAATTTAGTAGAGTAATCAGTGAATAGCAGGTTGCTGGTATCAGTGATTACTTGAGAAGTCTCAGAGAATTTAGTGGAGTAATCCGTAAATAGTAGGTTGCTGGTATCCGAGATAGATTGTTGGGTCTCGGAGAATTTAGTGGAGTAATCGGTGAATAGTAAGTTGCTGGTGTCTGAGATTACTTGAGCGGTCTCGGAGAATTTAGTGGAGTAATCAGTGAATAGCAGATTGCTGGTATCGGAGATTACTTGGGCAGTCTCCGAGAATTTAGTGGAGTAATCAGTGAATAGCAGGTTGCTGGTATCTGAGATAGATTGTGCGGTCTCAGAGAATTTAGTGGAGTAATCAGTGAATAGCAGATTGCTGGTATCAGAGATAGATTGTTGGGTCTCAGAGAATTTGGTAGAGTAATCAGTAAATAACAGGTTGCTGGTATCCGAGATTACTTGAGCGGTCTCTGAGAATTTAGTGGAGTAATCAGTGAATAGCAGATTGCTGGTGTCCGAGATAGATTGTTGGGTCTCTGAGAATTTAGCGGAGTAATCTGTGAATAGCAGGTTGCTGGTATCCGAGATAGATTGTTGGGTCTCCGAGAATTTAGTGGAGTAATCTGTGAATAGCAGATTGCTGGTATCCGAGATAGATTGTTGGGTCTCAGAGAATTTAGTGGAGTAATCTGTGAATAGCAGATTGCTGGTATCCGAGATAGATTGTTGGGTCTCCGAGAATTTAGTGGAGTAATCAGTGAATAGCAAGTTGCTGGTATCCGAGATAGATTGTTGGGTCTCCGAGAATTTAGTGGAGTAATCAGTGAATAGCAGATTGCTGGTATCCGAGATAGATTTGGTTGTATCGGCAAATTTAGCGGAGTAATCGGTGAACAAAAAGTTGCTTGTTGATAAAACATAGTTGCTTGTTTCTGTTATTATATCACGACCATTTAGGGTAAATTTAAAGTCATCTCCTGATTCTGAGACAATATTTATGCTACCTTTTACTTCTAATAAATTGTCTCCTGATGGTATTATACCGCCAATACCAACACTACCGTCATTTAAGATAGTGAATACTTCAGAATCGCTATTTGATGCATTGAAGATGCTGTAAGAAGAGTTAATTTGTTTAACAACCAACGCACTTCCTAAGCCTTGATTTTCTACCTTTAATTGCTCGGTGGTATATACGTCAGTATATAATATTGTATTTTCGCCATAAATTATCAAGTTAGAAGCTTTTAGATCACCTATTATCTCTAAGTCGCTATTGTATTTATCATTAATTATGAATCTATTAGTAACTCCATCGGCGATACTATCAGCTGATAAATCTGTTATTTTTTGAGATAAGAGGTTGCTGGTATCAGCGATAACTTGTGCAGTATCCGCAAATTTAGCAGTGTAATCGGATGCTAAGAGATTGCTGGTATCTGAGATAGCTTTGGATGTATCAGCAAATTTAGTAGTGTAATCAGATACCAAGAGATTGCAGGTATCAGAAATAGATTGAGATGTATAATTAAATTTAGTAGTGTAATCAGATACTAAGAGATTGCTGGTATCCAAAATAGATTGAGATGCATATGCAAATTTAGAAGTGTAATCTGTTATTAATAGATTGCTGTTATACAATATATTTGCATATATGTTGCTTGTATCTGAAGTAATTCCTGCAAATAGATCTCTGTTATTTAATATAAGGTTACCTTCGATATACATATCTTTCGGTATAATAACATCTCCTTTCTTGTTTGCAGTAAATACGTCTACTATATTATTGTTTGAAAGGCTTGAAATTTTGAATGACGAGTTTGTTGAACATAATTTCCAATCAGTGTTAGAACTCGTACCATATGTTCCAGACCCTGTCTTTAATTCTATATTAACACTCGCGCTATCATCGTTACGCGGGTCTTCCAATCTGAGAGATACGTTCGATTGAACTAAATGAAAGCGAGCCTGAGGTCTTGCTATACCATATCCTACATTTAAGATATTCATTTTGTGTATTCGTATCTATATAATTAGCGAGATATTATATCTTTAGAATAAAAAAAATTTAAGAGACTCTATTCTTAATTATTTGAGGTACTTATACCAGTTAGGTCGTCTATAATATCGGTATCTATAATATTCGAGGTATCTATGATATTTGAGGTATCTATACTCAATAATTTTTTTTCAAGTTTTTCAATCTTTTCCAATAGATGTTTAACCACACCATATAATGTATATTTAATTTGTGTTGCATTTAAGCTTATTAAAATAACAGATACTATATTCTCTATAATTTAGTTTTGTTTAAGAGTATCGATTTCTTTACGCATTAATTCAATTGTACTATTTAATTCTTGGATTGATTTAACAAGTAATGGTATCATAGATATGTATTTGATGCTATAGAAATCGTTACCGTCATTTGGTTCGTTTACAATATTTGGGAAAATTTCATTCAATTCTTGAGCTATAAAACCATAAGATTTCTTATCAGTACTTTGTTGGTCTAATGTTAAATATGATACAGGACGCAAGCTATTAACACTTTCAAGAACATTATCGATACTCTCTATATTTTTTTTAATTCTATAATCACTCGTCTGCCCAATATTATTCGCTCTGATATCTCCTACTACATCCAATTTATATGCACTATTTTGCAGCGGAACAGTTCCTATACCCACCTTATTATATGCTATACTTATTGTATGATCTCCGTTATTTACAGGTACATAGGGTTCCCCATTATTCCATATTTCACTTGCCGTCCAACTCGAAGATGTTAAAGGATAGTTCGAAGTATACACATCGTTTCCACTGCTTATGGTAGCCGGTCTATTGATATAGAGTCGGCCAAAAGAATTATTTAATTTTGATTTCCAATAGGCCGTATAATAAACATTCTCTACAGTTGCGGGGGAATCCTCATAAGATCCAGAAACATTTATTATAGAATGCGAGTATAGACTGCTATCTGCTCCCATATTATGAGATATCCAGCATGGAGAGCCTTCTAACCAATTATCATTGGAGCCATTAGCATTTTCTATAGGTAACCATTCGCCATTACCGATTTTCCTGAACAATTGAATACCCCACCATCTCGAGTTTTCTGCATAATCCATACCAATATGGCAAGACATCGAAATGAGAACCTTTGAAGTAGCATGCGAAGGTTTAATTTTAATAACAAAACCGGCAACAAGATTATTATCAATTGCAACCCATGCTGTAGTATTATCCTCTTTGGCTTTTGTATCTCTATAAGTTTTATGAACGGTTTGCACAATCATACCTTGAGTTAACTTGAAGTCTTGTGTTAATGGTTTTCCATTGATAAAATAATTGCCAGCATTTAAAGCTCCGTAAATATCAAGCTTATAGTCGCTATTTTGTTGCGGCACAGTTCCTATTCCTACATTATTATTCGCTATTATTATTGTATTATCTCCAGTATCCACCGGCTCATAAGGTTCCCCGTTATTCCATATTTCACTTGCAGTCCAACTCGAAGATGTTAAAGGATAGTTCGATGTATACGCGCTACTGCCGCTGCTGCTGTCGCTGCCGCTTATAGTAGCTGGTCTATTTATATAGAGTCGGCCAAATGTATTATTTAATTTCGATTTCCAATAAGCCGTATAATAAACAAAATTAGTAGTTGAAGGAGAATCCTCGTAAGACCCAGAAACATTTATTATAGAATGCGAGTAAAGACTGCTATCTGCACCCATATTATGAGATATCCAGCATGGCGAACCTTCCAACCAATCATCATTAGAACCGTTAGCGTTTTCTACAGGTAACCATTCGCCGTTACCAATTTTCCTGAACAATTGAATACCCCACCATCTCGAGTTTTCAGCATAATCCATACCTATATGACAGGACATCGCTAGGAGTACCTTCGAAGTAATATGCGAAGGTTTTATTTTAATAACAAAACCATCTGTTAAATTATTATCTATAGCAACCCATGCTGTAGTATTATCATCTTTTACTTTTGTATCTCTATAAGTTTTATGAACGGTTTGTACAATCATTCCTTGAATTAACTTAAAGTCCCGACTTAACGGTTTACCATTGATAAAATAATTGCTCGCATTTAAAGCTCCGTAAATATCAAGCTTATAGTCGCTATTTTGTTGCGGCACAGTTCCTATTCCTACATTATTATTCGCTATTATTATTGTATTATCTCCGGTATCCACCGGCTCATAAGGTTCCCCGTTATTCCATATTTCACTTGCAGTCCAACTCGAAGATGTTAAAGGATAGTTCGATGTATACGCGCTACTGCCGCTGCTGCTGCCGCTGCCGCTTATAGTAGCTGGTCTATTTATATAGAGTCGGCCAAATGTATTATTTAATTTCGATTTCCAATAAGCCGTATAATAAACAAAATTAGTAGTTGAAGGAGAATCCTCGTAAGACCCAGAAACATTTATTATAGAATGCGAGTAAAGACTGCTATCTGCACCCATATTATGAGATATCCAGCATGGCGAACCTTCCAACCAATCATCATTAGAACCGTTAGCGTTTTCTACAGGTAACCATTCGCCGTTACCAATTTTCCTGAACAATTGAATACCCCACCATCTCGAGTTTTCAGCATAATCCATACCTATATGACAGGACATCGCTAGGAGTACCTTCGAAGTAATATGCGAAGGTTTTATTTTAATAACAAAACCATCTGTTAAATTATTATCTATAGCAACCCATGCTGTAGTATTATCATCTTTTACTTTTGTATCTCTATAAGTTTTATGAACGGTTTGTACAATCATTCCTTGAATTAACTTAAAGTCCCGACTTAACGGTTTACCATTGATAAAATAATTGCTTGCATTTAAAGATCCATAGATATCTAATTTATATTCGCTATTTTGTTGCGGTACAGTTCCTATTCCTACATTATTATTTGCTATTATTATTGTATTATCTCCAGTATCTACGGGCTCATAAGGTTCTCCGTTATTCCATATTTCAGTTACTGACCAGCTCGAAGATGTTAAAGGATAGTTTGAAGTATATGTGCCAGTTATAGTAGCTGGTCTATTGATATAGAGTCGGCCAAATGAATTATTTAATTTTGATTTCCAATAAGCCGTATAATAAACAAAATTAGTAGTTGAAGGAGAATCCTCGTAAGATCCATATACGTTTATTATAGAATGCGAGTAAAGACTACTATCCGCTCCCATATTATGAGATACCCAGCATGGAGAGCCTTCTAACCAATCATCATTAGAACCGTTAGCATTTTCTACAGGTAACCATTCACCGTCACCAATCTTTCTATACAATTTGATACCCCACCATCTCGAGTTTTCAGCATAATCCATGCCTATATGGCAAGACATTGATACAACGACTTTTGAAGTAATATGTGTTGGTTTAATTTTAATAACAAAGCCTGTCTCAAGATCATCGATATCTATGGGAACCCAAGAAGTAGTATTATCTTCCTTAGCTTTTGTATCTCTATATGTTTTATGTATCATTTGCACAATCATTCCCTGAGTTAACTTGAAGTCATTAGAGATTTGACTCAACGGTTTACCATTGATAAAATAATTGCTAGCGTTTAAAGTTCCATTTACATCTAATTTATATTCGCTGTTTTGAGCAGGAACAGTTCCTATGCCTACCTTATTATATGCAATGCTTACTACCGAATCCATAGGTACATATGATAAGCCGTTGTTCCAAATTTCACTCGCCGTCCAACTCGAAGATGTTAAAGGATAGTTCGAAGTACTTCCGTTACTTATAGTAGCCGGTCTATTGATATAGAGTCTACCAAAAGAATTATTTAATTTCGATTTCCAATAAGCTGTATAATAAACATCTTCTACGGTTTCAGGAGAATCCTCGTAAGACCCAGAAACATTTATTATAGACTGCGAGTAAAGACTGCTATCGGCTCCCATATTATGAGATATCCAGCATGGCGAACCTTCCAACCATTCATCATTAGAACCATTAGCATTTTCTATAGGTAACCATTCGCCGTCCCCGATTTTCCTATACAGTTGAATACCCCACCATCGCGAGTTTTCTGCATAATCCATGCCGATATGGCAAGACATCGATATAAGGACCTTTGAAGAAGCATGCGACGGTTTAATTTTAATAACAAAGCCTGTCTCCAGATTATCGATATCAATAGGAACCCATGATGTAGTATTATCTTCCTTAGCTTTTGTATCCCTATAAGTTTTATGAACAGTTTGCACAATCATTCCCTGAGTTAACTTGAACTCTTGAGATAATGGGACGCCATTAGAAGTATAAATATTCAATAAATTATTACCATATATATCATATATATTTCCCGAAATTATCAAATCATTGTTTATCTCAACGTTCCCTTCAGATCTTATTCCTCCTCCAATAATCAAGTTTCTGTTCTTATCTATTTTAAGAGCACTGAAATCATTATTATCGTCATCAATGTAATTAATTTCAAATGTCCCATCATAACTATAAATCTCGTGGATATTGCAAGATATGTTATAGCTATTCTCTACAGTATTTATTAAAGAAATATGGGGATGATATTTAGTCTTATTATAATTTCTAATCCCTATTATGAAATTTTCTAAATTAATATTGCTATAATCGTTAACATATTCTTCGATTACCAAAGTATTGTTACAAGTATACCCTAAAATATTGAAAGAGTCTATATACACATTTGAATTAATTAGTTTCAACTCGGTATCATAAGGTTCGAGAGAATCAACAAGAGGATTTATGGTGTAATTAGAAGTTTTAATAAATACATTGTTACCGATTATATTAGAAGATACAAATAGAGAAGCATCGGTATTGAATAGTTTCTCGATAAATATATTTGACGCATTGATATCAAGATAGTTGCTATGTATCGCATAGTATTTCTCGGAATAATTGATATTCGAATTGTATCTCACTATATTTGTAGTTAATGTCCTGAGATATAGATTAGAATACTCGATATATATAGAGTTCTCTATATCATTATCTATATCTATTCTCGCTTCATTCAATTCTGTATATATCTTATCAATTACCAAGCTATTCTCGTCGAAAGGCAATAGTTTAGTTAAAATGCTATTACTAACATTTATATAGTTACTATCGGATATCACATCATGTGTTAAAAGGCTTGTTATAGCAATATCATAATCTATATTTAATGATTTTCTATATTGATTGTAATACGAATAGTTAAATTCTAAATTGCGCCCAGACAAATCGTGGGATATACCAGTTGTAATATTTATTTCTGTAGTTTCAAGAGATCCCTCGTCAATTATCAAGTCATTATAGATATCTATAATTTTACGAGGAGCTATGTTAAACAGGTTATTGCTATGAGTATTGGTATATATGCTTCCATAAGCTTCTATATTAGCAACCAAGCCATAATCATAACTCGCGCAGGTTATTTCTAAATTGCTATAGTTGTTTACATATTCTATATTATCGTGTATCGTAGTGTAAAATAATCTCTTTTTTAATATATTGTTTTTGCTAATAACAAAATCATCTCTCACAGAATTTGTAGGATTTATCTCAATGCCATTCTCATCTATATTTGGCAATGTGCTAATACTTTGCTTAGTAGAACTATTATATATTTTGAAATCATTATTCCAATTAGATGTCGAAGCAAAATATATGTTGCTATAAGCTATATTTACGCTACTTTCATATATGAAATCGTATGTGTATCTATTTGTAATAGCCGTAGCCGAATTATCGTATTCGCTATTAATTACAACTGTAGCCTTGTTTACCTTATTTTCCTCACTCAAATATATATCAGTATCATTAAATCCGAATCGCGCCCCTTTTCTTAATTTATAATTATCAAAAGCATCTATAGAGAATACAGTAACGAGGTCTGGATTATATTCGCTGTAACTTTTAGCCGCCACATCTATCGTGAATATATTCTTGTTATTAACATCTCCTCCTGAAATACTGTGATAGACATCTTTTCCTCCTTCGGAATTTACGAGATTAATAGTTGCCGGATAAGACTTGTTTGTTATCTGCATTCCATACTTAGCATTTCCGTCGATATGCAATAATATATTTGAATTCACACTTTCACCTATACCCAAATGCGCTACAGTATTTATAATATCTCCAGTGCCGTCGGTGTTATTAACAAATCTGAGAAAATTTTTATGAGATCCGCTATTTAAAACGTTAAAATCCAATATAGTATTGTTATCCTTAAGGCACGTACTAATTTCCACAGAACTTCTGATATTATCTCCAGCAATATCATCGGCATCATTGATACGATAAAAGTTGCTATTGTATATCGATAATTCTATAGAGGAGTAGCTAACATCTTTCTTAGAATAGGTAATAAACTTTGCAGCCGGCTTCCATTCTTCTGTCTCATCGCCATTATCATTATTAACATTTTTAACAATCAAGGGTATCTCGATGTTATTTATACAATCAATTATGATATTATCTTTGGGTCTGAAAATATCAAATGAGGTTATTATCTTATTTAAGGAGTTATTATAAGCATTATTAAGAATGTTACAAGAAATATAATTGAAATACTTGTCTACGTATTTGTCTACCTTCTCTAATTGTGCGGTTACTCCTTTAAAATTAAAATTAAAATTGCATCCGTAATTATCTAATATATTAATATTTCCATGTACACTAAGATCACCATATATAGTCATAGCAGAATCATCTTTATAAGAAACTTTGGGGTTGTTGACGTCTATATGATATTTTGATTTAACCGTATCATAATAAAAAGACATACCATAAGAGGTTGGCTCTATTGTTTTATTAGTATATCCGATTTGCAAAGGACCTACGCGTTTTACATCTCGGCTATCTATATCATTATATTTGTGGTTTTTATAAATAAACCATCTCTCTTTATTTCTATCAGAGTTCAAATCTCTCTCATATTCACATATATCAATACCGCTATAATCTGCGTTATTATATTTACCTCCTCCAGTAACACCGCGATATATGCGGATTGTCGAATAATTATAATCATTTGTTAATATATTGCGTACCTGTAATGGAGCCACATTGTCCTCTCCTTTCCACCCAATAGATATGTTCTTATTCGTATAAAAACTGGAATCATCACTTGCTCGCCGTAGATTTTCTAACAATATATTATTTTGATAATAAAAATCCGCATTTATTCCTTTTTTTACATTCAGACCTCTCATATTATGCGCTTCTTCTCTGGATTCTTTGTAATTAATGCAAAATTTATCACATGCTTTATCATAGATGTTAAAAAAGTCCTTATCTCTGTTATAGACGAAGGCCTTAGTTTTGCTATAATTATTTCCAGAATTAACATAGTATTCGCTCGCTGATACATTACCATTTACGTCAAGGGCCATCATAGAATCTGGTTTCAACTTGTTAATACCTATACTGTTCTTCGCTATAGCCAAAGTAGGATATGTATTTGCTATGTTGCACGAATAGTAATTGGTAGTCAATGATTTAACATCTGTTTCCGGATAAAAATATATATTGTTCTTTTTACCAGCTACCTTATTTGTATTAATAATTAAACTGTTGTCCATATTGTCGAGGCGCGACAATCTGCCTATGTTAGCAATATACTGCTTGTCGTCTACTGTATTTTTTAATAATATATCAAAGGTATTGCTGGAAATCTTACCATCATTTGTGATATTTAAGATAGCCTCGAACTTATCGCTCGGTTTAAGCCCGAGACCCATCTTATTCGGAAAGCTAACATTGCTGTTTGCATCAAGATATGCGATATTGCTACTGATATACATGAATATGAAGTTGCTCCCGTTTTTATTTATCACATTCGTATAACCAGTATAGGGATCTGTTAAATCCAATGGGACTATCTTTTTATTATTTATAAAAATATCATTTTGAATATCGAGATTTACATTCAGATTATTAATATTGAGAACATCTGTGTTGGTAAAATCGATGCTTTTGTTGAATACTACATTGCCGTTAAATACTGCAGTATTCTCGACATTCAAAGAATCCGTCTTAGTATTATTCTTAATTTCTATGTTGCTCTGAATTATAGCATTTTTAGCATTTAGCAAATTATTAACAGAAAGATTATTATTAAAATTGTATTGTTCGTCCGTGAAATCACCGCCATTTATTTGCGTAGCATTCAAAGCCCCGAGACCGCTATTTCTTATGTAAATATCGTCAGTATGTTTGTACAAACCTGTCTCATAATCTTTAATCAAAATATCTTCAAAAGCTGCAATTCCACCTTTTATATCTAATCTCGCATCTTTTTCATAATAATCTGCCGATATTTTATTGTTATAAAGTGTTCTCTTTTGATATATATATTTCGATGCAACGTTTGTACCAATTCCCACGTTATTATTAGCGTCTATAGTCATCGCCGGTATATTGCTGATATTGGAATACGTAGGTACTGCATTATTTCCGTAAGGAGATTCTATGTCTATAGAAGATTTGCTAACATGAAATTCCAAAGGGACGCCCTTAGATGTAGAAATAATAGCAGGAGAATTTTTGAAGCCGCCGATAATACCCATGCACATTTTAACGGGCTCTCCATCGTCATTGTTTGTATCGTTTCTGATAGAAATGTGCATATTACCGAACTTATTGTTTGGTGTAGTAACGATATTCAAGGGATGTGTATTGTTATACGTATCAACTTCGCCTCCGAATGTAACATAGGACGGGGTATATATGTTAGTGACTTTGTAATTGTGATTATATATGTTTTCAAAATAGCTATCTAAACTGCTAATTTTGAATGGCTGGGTACCTAAAAGTTGGTTCGTTTTATCGATGAACTCTTTGACTAAATTGCAAGTAATTGGATTCGCATCGTCTATAATAATGTTA
>Ga0315905_10001455_pt1 | contig 25412 bp, 17 predicted proteins | sample LakEriMetagenome_5_FD_203522 | JGI IMG/M metagenome (GOLD analysis project Ga0315905, IMG submission 203522) | Freshwater fungal communities from buoy surface, Lake Erie, Ohio, United States - Buoy 4 MA121 | ecosystem: Environmental > Aquatic > Freshwater > Lake | place: USA: Lake Erie, Ohio...
TGAAGAGATGTATTATTTATTTGGTTCGAGAGGTGGTTCCAAGCATGTAAGATACACAAAGACGTTTTATTGCAAGAACCAGATGTATGATTTTATTTCAATTGCAATGGGATTTAAGGACAATCATACAATCAGTCTCTCAATAAATTATGTGGATAATTTGACAAGTTATGACGAGTATGATGATATTAAGCGAAAGGTCTCCAGATTCAATGAGGTTGTTGCATATGACAATTTTACCATTTCTAAGAAAGATTTCAGAATTTGTTTGAATGCCTTTCTTTAAAGGAAACCTACGGTTTCCTTTTAAACCTTCCTCTATACCTCGCTTTAATCGGAGGCGGAGGAGTCAATAAGCCGTAAGTTTAAAAGAGAACTACATTCCCTTTTAAACATTTCTATATCGTAGGTTTCCTTTTAGACATTTAAAACGCCGATTATTAATAAAATTGAATTATATTATTGTTTATATAATGTACATTACTAAACAATAATATATGTTAAAATGGAAAATAAAAAACAAATTTGGATAATTAGAGTAAATGATGGTGAAAACTTTCTCAATAGTAAATATTCATTTTGGGGGTTAAAGCGTGGAAGAGGTGGATGTATAAAAACAATTATAAAAAAAATGAATAAAGGAGATATATTATGTTTTATGACTTCTAAAAAATATGGAGGCAAAATAATAGGAATGAGTGAATATTCTAATTTTTATGATAGAAATGATGAACCATTAATAAAAATTAATACACTAACAAATGAGGAACAAAATTGGAAAGGAGATGAAAAATGGGATATTCAAATACATTATTGTAATTTGTATATAACAGAAAGACAGAATATCATAGGTTGTATTCAATGTGGTGGTGTTATTTTAGAATATGAAACTTTTAAAGATAAAATAATTGGAAACTTGTATAATCATTACGAAAACTTTAAATTTTATGCCGAACCAAAAATATTTAATTAAGTCCCTTTTTAAGTATGGGATTATAAGGGAACAACGAGTTCCCTTATAATGTGTTCGCCTAATATATAATGGTATATGTCGCAGAAGGAACATATGGGTGCGTTTATCGACCACCCATAAAATGCAAAAATGGCATCAAATTTCCAGCCGGAAAAATATCAAAATTAATGACACGTAACGCCGCCATACAAGAGGAAAACGAATATAAATTAATTAAGAGGGCGGACAAGAAAAATAAGTATTATCCAGGCCCTCCAATTCGGTGCCAACCAGATCCTGCAGATGCAAAAAATGAAATAAAACCAGATGAATGCGAGTTGTTTGAAAAAGACCCAGATATTACCAAATATGAACTGTTAATTTACAGTGATGGTGGTCATGACTTAAAACAATTTGTCTCTAATGAGTTAGACAAATATTTAGCAAGTAATTATCAAGAACAGACAGACCTATTTTTCTTGAACGCATACAATTTGTTCCAAGGAATTAAACTGTTTTTAGCAAATGATATTTTACACCACGATATAAAACCGCAAAACATTGTATTTGATGCAGTCAATCACCGTTTCAATTACATTGATTTTGGTCTTATTGAGAAAAAAAACAAACTGATAAACGATATAATTTCTGGAAAAACCTATGAAAATTTCCATTGGTCATATCCATTGGAATTCGGATTCATGAATTCGAACAAAGATTATGATTATACAAAAATCACAGATTTCAAATCATTGGAAAATGATTTTATAAAAATACTCACAGACCCTGCTTATGAAAACCAAACTAATAAATATGGCATTAAACCCAAATCATTTTATCATGTTTTTAAATATATGGATGACAGAATTAATCCATTTTCAAAAGAAGATTTCATAAAACAGGTATTTGCTGGATTGGTTTATTGCAAACAAAATAATATATCATATCCCGAATTTGTTAAAAAACTGTTGTCAAATACAGACATTTATTCGCTTGGATTTAGTATGAATTATGTATTGAATAAATTTTATGATAAAGGGGCAATAACAAAAGAACAATATGAAAAGTATAGAAAATTGTTTCGAAAAATGTGCAGTGCTAATTTGAATGGACGTACCGCATATTCCATTGATGAGTATGCTGCGTGGTACGAGAAAATCTTGACAGAAACTGGGGTGTTGATGCGACTTGATAAAACAATTTCAAATGGAGAAATCAAAGATACAAATGCATCATTTGAATCTGAAATAATTAATACCGCTTTGACTAGAATACAAGACATATTAAAAACATGTCCTCCAGGTAAAGAAATAAATCCATCAACACGTAAATGCCGAAAAATATGTCCTCCAAACCATTTCCGAGATAAAAAAACCGGAAAATGCAAAAAGGTAAAAGTGGTTGATTTAATATCGGACAGTTCTACAACAGAACGCAGTAAAACGCGGAAAGCTTGTCCTCCAGGAAAAGAATTTAATTATGCGACAAGTCGCTGCAGGGTTAAATGCAAACAAGGAACAATACGAAATCAGAAGGGAAGATGCATCAAAATATAAGGGAATGTTCAAAAGCTAACCGTAGGTTTCCTTTAAAATTGAAAATAATAGTTATTTATTAGTATATACTAATAAATAAAAATACAATGTCGTCATTTTATGCAGTAAAAAAAGGAATTGAACCCGGTATTTACCCTTCATGGGAAGAATGTGCCAAGCAAATCGAGGGATTCAGCGGAGCAGAATATAAAAAATTCAAAACCGAGGCAGAAGCAACTGATTATATGAATACAAAGACACTTAGTTTAAACCATTCAGTGTTTGCAGCAGGCGGACCAGAAAGTCTATTGTCTCCATTAGACAGCAATTTATCCGCAGAACAAATTAAAGCCTTTGAACGTTATCGTCTCGGCCACAATGTCTTCATAACTGGCCCGGGTGGAACTGGAAAATCCTATTTAATCAAAACAATCAAAACAGATTTGGAACAGCGTGAAATCAAGCACGCGGTCTGCGGTCTCACCGGGTGCGCCGCCGTTTTATTAAATTGTTGTGCGAAAACCATTCATTCGTGGAGTGGAATCGGGCTTTGTGCAGGTGAAATGCACGAAATTGTGGATAAGGCTGTGAAAAATCGCAGAGCCAATGCAAACTGGAAGACAACCCAAGTTTTAATCATAGATGAGGTTTCAATGATGTCTGTGAAAATATTTGACATCCTCAACAAAATCGGTCAAACTATCCGTAGAAATCATTTCAAACCATTCGGTGGAATGCAAATCATTTTCATCGGCGATTTCTACCAGTTGCCACCTGTTGGCAAATACACTGAGCCAGAAACTACCATGTTTTGTTTCCAATCTGCCAACTGGTTTTCCACATTTTCCAAAGAAAATCACGTCGTTTTGAAAACACTTTTCCGACAAAAAGACCCAACCTACATCAAAGTGCTGGATGAAGTGAGACAGGGTGTCATTTCGGAAGAATCCGCGGAACTTTTGAATCAACGCGCAGCAACCAAATATCAGGATAATGGTACCGGAATTATCCCTACCAAACTGTTCCCCAGAAATGCAGATGCGGATAGAGTGAATCAAATGATGTATATTAGACTGAAAGACGAAGAACAGACATATAATTTTGTTAAGCATCTTAATATACAGACGTATGCAGAATCGGGCATACCAATCCAACCAGAAATCTTAATTCGGTGTGCGGATTTGTCGAGAGAAGATGTGGATCAACAACTTGAAATTTTGATGGAGAATTGCAAGGTGAATAAGGAATTAAAGTTGAAGAAGGGCGCACTCGTGATGTGTTTAGCAAACCTGGATACGGATGCGGGTATATGCAATGGGTCGCAAGGCGTGATTACAAGTTTTGTTCAAGGAAAGACTGTTGGGTTAATGTATCCGGTTGTCCGATTCTTAAACGGTGTAACGATGCAGATTATGCCCAAAATATATCAGCACGGAGATTACCCCAGAATTGGAATTGAACAGTTGCCGTTGCGATTAGCGTGGGCATTCACTATTCACAAATCGCAGGGAATCACGCTGGACATTGCAGAGATGGATTTGGGTTCCAATGTATTTGAATATGGGCAATCATACGTGGGTCTGAGTCGTGTTCGAAGTCTAGAAGGGCTTTATTTAAGTGGATTCAATCCGCGAAAAATCAAAACGAATCCGACCGTCAGCGAGTTTTATAAGCTAATATCGTAAGGTGTCGTTTATAATTATGGCGTTATACTTATGTCGTTATACTTATAAAAATAAGAATATAAACGCTTTTTTTATAATGTATTCATAATGCAAACAATTCTTGCGAAATACAAATTACACTGCGAAAGCGAGGGTGATATTAATGAACATCTGCCAACACTTGCCCAATATGCGTCGGAATGCGAAAGTGTCATTGAACTGGGAGTTCGCGGATGCGTTTCTTCATGGGCTTTCTGCAAAGGACTTGTGGAAAATGGAAAAGTTGGAAAAAAGATTTTTTTTAATGATATCACGACATGCAATATCGATGAATTAGTGAGTTTGTGTCCTCAGGTGGGAATTGACGCATCTTACCAGTGGATAAATGATTTGTTGGTTGATACAAGTTCAATGGAGACCGACCTGACATTTATTGATACTTGGCATGTGTATGCCCAATTAAAACGCGAGCTTGAAAAGTACAGCGCAATAACCAAGAAATACATTATCATGCACGACACCGAAGTGGATGGGATCTATGGTGAAACAATCCGAGTTGGGTGGAATGCGCAAGAACAATCCAGACAAACTGGATTTCCACTGGATGAGATTAATCGTGGATTAATGCCGGCAGTCACTGAATTTCTGGATACACACGAAGAATGGGTTTTACATGAACATTATCAAAATAATAATGGACTCACAATATTAAAAAGGATATAAAATTTATTTTATAAATTTATAAAATCAATCAATAACAGATGTTTTCGTTTTTTAAGAATGACGCAACTACAAAAGTACATAGTATAGTATATACAAATTATATGGAAGATGGAAGTGATATCAAACTAGAAGACACTGTGGAATTCACATTTCCGATAAAGGGTGGTAGGGTTATCAAATGTTATGATGCGGATACAATCACAATTGCATCCAAATTACCATACAAAGAATCACCATTGTACCGTTTGTCGGTCAGATTAAGTGGGATTGATGCCCCTGAAATCAAGGGCAAAAGTGAAGAGGAGAAAGAAGTTGCAAAACAGGCTCGCGATTTTGTTAGCAATTTGATTTTGAATAAATACGTTCGTTTAGAAAACGTGGAGAGTGAGAAATATGGTCGTATTTTAGCGGATGTTTATATTGGTGATGTGCATTTGAACGAAATGCTGATTAAAGAAAGATATGCCGTAAAATATGGTGGTGGAACTAAACTAAAACCAAAATCATGGTTAAAGTATAAAAATACTGGTGAAATGTAGGATTAACGAACTAGACCTAGAATAAATGTTGTGAGTCCAAACAAGAGAGAACCCCAAACCGTGTCCATAATTGCTATTTTCAAATCATAATTTTTTAGCATTGCATAATTGGTGAAATCAAACGTCCCGTAAATAACCAGGCCTAAAAGTCCGGCTTCCCATGTGCTTAACCCAGGTTTCACAATGAAATAGTAGAGACCGAACGCCAAAAGTAGATACACAATAATAGCACCTTCGATGCGGAATTGCATTGCAGTTCTTTGAATTTTTGCAACTAATTCGCCAAAAATGGACTTGGTTAAATACAAATACACTGAATCGAGCAAAAGCATTATAACCAAAATTGATAGGAAGGTTTTCAGAAATGAAGATGATAGAGAGAACATTAGTATATTTATTGCAGAGAAATAAGTTTAGCGAATATATATATAATGTTTTCAAAATCAGGATTAATTGAAGGAGTTCATAGAGAATTAATTGTAGGACAACATGAACGATTGGATGAAATAAATGACCGAATCAAAAGTCGGCAATTTTCCGATTATCCGCTGGAACCCAACTTTTCTTTTAGACCCGTTTCCACCAAATACAGTTTGATGCCTATTATGGCAAAAAATTCGAATCCTTTACCCACAGTTCCGATTCAACCGCAGTTTGAACATATTGTGGAGATGAATTTCAATCCTGCTACTCGCAATGCCCCATTCAAAGGGTATGCGCGCAATGTGGATACAGAGACCGTTTTAAGAAACCAGACAATGGCCGCACAAAATTCCTCGCAAAGTGTCTATGTTCCAAGCAGTGACAGTGATTTGTACAAAGTTAGTGTGGTTTCCAGACCAGTTGTGCAACCATATAGTCATTTGTTCGACAAGCCGTCCTTTGTCCAGGGTGTGCATCCAAATTTGACGAACGCTGGATCAAAAATAGGAAAGGACCGTTTTTTCAACAGTACGCGAACCCAATTAAGGGAACCTACGGTCGCTTCGCTTAACCCCTTATAATCCCTCCCTTAAATGGAGGGATAAAATCAAAACTTTAGTATTTTGTTTTTTTTTTACGTCGCCTCCGAGCGAAGCGAGGTAAAAGGAGGGTTCATAAGGGAACTTTGTTCCCTTATTTATATAATGTTTCCCGAGTTCAAGAATAAAGGACTACTCCAAATATTAATTAATTTATTTATTTTAGCGGTTTGTATATTGGTGTTCAAGTATTTTTCAGATAAAGTGGTTGCAAAAGAAGGTTTTGTCCAACAGGAGAAATTTGTTTTGAAAAAAGACGGCCAATCATACGACGATTTTTACGCCCAAATTTACGACAAAATCCATTCTCCCGACCCGAAAAGAGAGTTAGAAGAGATTATGAAAATCACGGGTGCCGACAACAAAAGTGCATTTTTGGATGTCGGTTCTGGAACCGGTTGCACAATTGCCGCTTTGGCCGATTCGGGTGCTAAATGCATCGGCATTGATAAATCGGAAGCAATGATTACAGTAGCAAAAGAGAAATGCGGGTCTTCCGTAATAAAAGGCGACGTGACTGAACCAATCCATTTTTCAAGAAATCAATTCACACACATCTTGTGTTTGAACAAGACCATTTATGAAATCGAGGACAAACATGCATTTTTCACCAATTGCCGATACTGGTTAAGGAACGGTGGCGCACTCATTTTACATTTGGTTGATAAGAATCGGTTCAACACAGTAGTTGGAAAAACATTGTTAGTAGACAATCCGCAAAAATATGTGAAAGAGAGAATTACAAAGTCGGAAACGGATTTTGGAGATTTCACCTATTTTGCAAAATACGATATTAAACAAAAAGGTGCATCCACATTTACGGAGACATTTACGGATGCTGTCACAAAAAATGTCCGGCAAAATGAACGGACATTGTTTATGGATTCGGAAGAGGCGGTTCTAAAGATTGCCCAACAATGTGGGTTCTCTCAACATGGGAAAATAAATATGGCACCAATCAATGATGATGAGTTCCAGAATATTTACGTCTTACTATAGGGAAACCTACGGTTTCCCCTATGACCCCTTCCCTTATAAATGAGCCCTTGAAGCGAAGCTTCTTTTAATCCCATACTAAAATAAAGTCATTAAGCTGTATGGAGCCAACAGTTTTTATTTAAAATCTTCTCTGGTATAATTGTATAATGAAAAGTAAAAAGCGAGGTGGAACAAAAAAGTTAAGTTTTTTTCAACGAAGTAATGATAATGAAGACGAAATTGAAAAATTAGAACTACAAATTGATACGTTAAAAAATATGATTTCAGATTTATATTCCAAACTAGATGACCCAATGTGTGGATATGTTTTAATTGGATTTAGAGAACAATATGGAAATGGAACACCAACTTTTGCACATAATAGTGTATCTATGGATCAACTTGTATTTCAACTTAAGGATCAATATGGTAGATTAGTCCAAACTTTTTTTTTATTAGATAGTCTTAAATATTTAAAAAATATTAAAGTTTTAAATCTAAATGATGATGGATTATCATACATGCATAATAATAAAATTATCCACTTAGGAGAACATAGTAGTTGGACAAAAGAAGATTTGTCAAACGTAAAAACAATATGTCATCAATATGGTGTAAAAGTAACACACAACGGAAATCAATTTTAATATAAATATTATTTTACAAAATAAATAATATTTATTTACCTTCTCTGTTTTCGACTTTTTCTATATCTATATATTAAAATGAATAGCAAAACTTATGAAAATGGCTTTAGGCTTGTATATGAAAAAACGAGTGTTCCATCTAATATCGCGTCAATCCAGGTATTTTGCGACATCGGAAGTATCCACGAACCCGACGAATCCCGAGGTTCCGCGCATTTCATCGAGCACATGTGTTTCAAAGGCACCACCCATTTGAAAACAGCTAAAGAAGTGAATCTTATATTTGATAAAACTGGCTCAGAATCCAATGCATACACGGATCGCCGATACACCTGTTATTACGCCGACACTGACAAAGACAATGCACGTCTCTGTATCTCTACTTTGGCAGATATGTTGTTGAACTCCGTATTTGACAAAACCGAGTACATGAAAGAACGCGACGTAGTGAGAGAAGAAATGGTGAGGGACGCCGACGACTATGAGCTTCTTGCGTTAGAAAACGCCGACAGAGAGATATACGCCGGTTCGCCATATGAACATCCGGTGGATGAGTTGAAATACCACGAAGGAAAACACGCCCTGAAATATGAAAATATTCTGGAAATTTACAAAAAATACTATGTTCCGTCCAACTTTATTTTGAGTGTTTGTTCTAGCCTTTCTTTTGAAACCGTTTGCAAATACGTCGAACAATCGGATTTTACAAAATCAATGAAGAGAGAACCAAGACCATCTGTAAATCTTTGTGTAAAACCTCAATCGGATGTTATTTATCGTTTGGAGAAACGGACAACCAATCCAGTGCATATATGCATCGGGTTTCGCACTTGTTCTCTATCAAGTCCCGATAAATATTGTTTGAAGTTGTTGAAAACCATATTGAGTGGAAAAATAAACAGTCGGATGTTTATGTTGTTGAGAGAAGAGAACGGGCTCACTTACACTTCTTATGCATATTCAGACTTCTTTGAACATATGGGCGATTTCAAAATGTACGCCGAGTGTGACCCAGAAAAGGTCTTTAAAAATGGAGCCGGACCCGGTGTTTTCCCTCTTTTGTGTCAAATGATTCGCGATTTGTTGGAGCATGGAGTCACCAAAGATGAACTTTTGACGGCCAAGGGGTTTTCCAAAGGGTCGCAGAAAATGAACGCGGAAGATTCGTCGGTCATCGCCAAGTACAATGGGAAAAACCAGTTATTCAATAATTTGTCGGCGCCTAGATACACAGATAAATACAAGCTTTTGATTGAACCGATTACTCAAAAAGATATTCATCGGTGTATTCGCCAATATTTCTGCAGAGAAGGAATGGTTGTTTCTATTGTCTCTGCAAAACAGATGAATAAAACCCAGTTATGCAAGCTTGTTGATAAGATTTTTTTGTAATCAAATGTTATGTATTATTATATATATATACTTTAGAATGAACCAGGAAATATTTGTTTATACAATTGTTATTGTAATTATTGCCCTATGTGGATACGTTTATTTTGAAAAGAGTGATTTCCAATTAAAATGTGTTGTCTCTACAGTGGATGGAAATAAATATTGTGTGAGAGAATCTGGAAAAGTGAAAGAATCCGCGGATATGTTGGCCAAGGTTACCCAAAAATGCAAGAAATTAGTGACCTACGTTGGCGAGAAATTTCCAGACCAAGACAATGTAAAGAGACTGGTGAATGGATTCAATCCCCAAAAGGTGATGGAGACACTGCCAACCAGTGAATATACTGCTTATAGTGAGAACAAGGGAGAGAAATTGGCGTTTTGCCTGAATACAGAGAAGGGCGGTTCAACCATGATTGATGAACATACGCTGACTTTTGTGGCGATACATGAACTGAGCCACATTGCCACCAAATCTATTGGACACAAGACGGAATTCTGGGAGAATTTCAAATTCTTGCTGGAACAGGCGAAAGCTGCTGGAATCCATACACCGAGAGATTATAAGAAAGAACCGCAAAAATACTGTGGAATGACGATTCGAGATAGCCCGGCGTTCGACCTGTAAAGTAGGGGAACCTACGGATTCAGCGCGAAGCGCTTCCGCCCCCTACGACCCCCTCCCTTTTTAAGTAGGGATATTCAGAAAAGTGAAGTGTCTTTTACACGATAGAAAGGGAAGAGTCAAAGAGAAACCGTAGGTTTCTTTTAACTTTGTTCCCCTTATATATATGAGTTTTTACGTGTATTTATTATATGCCTCTGCAACATCTGGACAACAAACGTATGTAGGCGCAACTGTAGATTTGGATCATCGGTTACGCCAGCATAATAAGGAAATCAAAGGTGGGGCAAAAGCAACTAGTATCCAAGTAGAGAAAGGCGAGACATGGGAGCGTGTCTGTCATGTAGAAGGGTTTCCAACATGGCAAGCAGCACTTCAGTTTGAGTGGCGATTCAAGCAATTAACAAGACAATTGCCTGCCCGAATGGACCCTTTGGAACGACGCATGACAGCACTAAAAAAGTTGATTTCATTAGATAGATCCACATCAAAGGCGGTTCCATATTCAGAATGGCCAAATCCATTGCAAGTAATTGTAGAATCAGAGAAAGTTTGGCATATGACGACAATGGATACGCCGTACTTCTTTTGTGGAGATATGCCTTAGGGGAAACCTACGGATTCAGCTTCGCTTCCGTCCCCTATGACCCCTTCCCTTTTAAGTATAGAATTATAATGGAACCTTGTTGTTCCATTATAATAATAAAAAAAATACCCTCCGAGCGAAGCGAGGTATAAAGGAAGGTTCAAAAGGGAACGTAGTTCCCTTTAACTTTTCTCTCTATTATATACAACAATGGAGCCATATAAAGTGTGGATAATGAAACCAGATGAACAAGTTGATAAAATAATTATATTCAATGGTGACAATGAGGAAACCAGTAACATGTTTAGTGAAGAAGAACAGAGATATGTCACCAAAGAAAACCTTATTTTCTCTCCAGCTCAAATCCACAAAGATGATTCAATCGAACAAGTCAAGAAAAAAATCGTAAATGAAATCAAATGCAACTATGCTGAATTGTACATATTTTCTTACAAAACACACACAGTTAATTTGTTGAATGCACTCACATCATCTACCAAGTCAATCATTAACAAAAAAATATTTGGCGAATTTGCCAAGAATATGGACTTAGATGGCCTGAATCTAGACAAAGAAATCTACGAATACAAATATTTGGCTTCTCTCGGATTCAATAAAGAACAAACACTGTCTATAAAAACCGGTTTAGGAATAGAATTCAAACATGGATACAATTATTTGTTCTCTCCAAATCCCTTTTTAACTGACTTGTCTGTAGAGACCGAAAGAATTGCAAAAAGTATTTACCTCGACGAGACCAAATTACTTGGCGACATTAACGACAACAACATTTATGTATGTTTAGCAAGAGATGCAATTGTGAATGAATCTTATTCCCAGATTTATTTTCCACTTTTGTTTGAAAAAAGAATTCACAATTTGGAAGAATTGGAAGATGCCCAATCAGATTTAAAAGAAGATACCGATTCAAAAATGAACGAGAAAGAATTTGCCACTTACGAAAAGATTGACAAGCTGTATGATATTCATTACGATGACTCCATTACACTAGAAAATGTAAAACAGGGAATTAATAGTTTTAGCATCGAAATCCGACCATCACACACGGTTGTGATGCCCCTGGATGCAATATTCAAGAATATTCATTGTGACGCCGAATTCCCTTTTGCCAAATACAATCCCGGTGTTCGTAGAGAAAATATTTATCGTTTATACAGCACAACCGTATCCAAAACCGGCAAAAAAATCCCTTTTCTGCCGAAAAAAAAGATTGAAAATCTGGTAAGAACCTTATCCAATCATAAGCAAATATCGATTTATAATGTTGTTCATAAGTTAATAATAAGTATTGAACCGGATGGTGTTGTCAAAATAAATGGTAAATTCAAAGAGGACGACGTAAAAACCGTTGAACAAATTGAATCCATTATAAAGTCATCGGTGAATCCAGTGGTAGAGAAAATAAATCGCTATTTGAGAAATAGTGGATATCGCATCTCTACAATGGAATCGTTGAAAGATGAAAATGTGAAAATTGCAAATATGAACTATCAATATTCGGTGGCCGGAATTGAAAATATGAAATTGAACAACGTTTGTATATATCCGGTTTTCACAGTAATAGAGAAGAACATCAAAAAAGGTGCAATTCTCAGATTCACAAGGGTTGAAAATTATAAAAAAATGAATGCAATTACAAGTTTTATTAATGATATGTATAAAAAACGCGGAGAACCAGCAGATGCGTATAATGCGCTTGTTGCACAATATGGTTTTGAATTAATCGACGCAAAGAAGGTGGTTTCCAAGGTTTTGTTGGATGAAAATATTGTCTCTAAGAACCCTGGATTAATTACTACAATGAAACTCGATGAAAAAGTTTTGAAAGTAAATGTGAATAATGTGGATAATATTAATTATGTTGAGACCTTGAGAATATATTTGGACAGTATCGTAAAAATTACTCAAGAAATGGTGGATGTTTCCGATGTGTGCAACGTTATTGCCGTAAAAGAAAAAGAAGATGAGGAGGAAGGAAAAGAAGTGGAAGAAGAAGAAAAAGAGGAAGAAGGAAAAGAGGAAGAAGAAAAAAGAGCACAGGAAGAGTTCGCAAAATACATGTCACAATTTAATAAAAAAGAAGAAGAAGAAGAAGAACAAGACGACAGAAGTGATAGTAGCTCGTTTGGTGTTATCAATAGTGATATCGACAGCGATGAAGAATCTGCAGGTGGCGATGGCAGCAGTAGCGATTCTGACGACGAAGACGTAAAAGGAAAAAAATACTTTTTGAGACGTTTGAAAAAATCAGATCCAGTTTTGTTCAAAGAAACAACAAAGAAAAATGGAAAAATTCAAAGATATACGCGATTGTGTCAGTCCATGCAACAACCCATTGTTCTCTCTGATAAAGAGAAAGCCCAAGTTGATGAAAAATACCGCGATTCATATGAAAATGCAATTGAACATGGAAGTTCCGAAGGAAATAAAAACTGGTACGTGTGCCCTCAATACTGGTGTTTCAAAACAAACACACCCATGTCAAAAAAAGACATTGACGCAGAAAAATGCGGACCTCTTTCCGAAATAAAAAAAAATGCATTTGAATTCACCGACAAAGACCATAAAAAAGCCGACGGAAGTTATCACATGTTCAATCCAGGGTTTCTTAAGGATTCATGCATGCCGTGCTGTTTCGCCGAGTGGGATTCTAAAATGCACCAAGACCGCAGAAAGAAATGTCTGAAACAAGACGAAGATAAAGAAGCACCACAACAGAAAGAGGAGGAAAAAAAGAAACCAACCCAAACTACAACCGAAATTATGGGACCAAATACAACTTTATCTCCTGGACGTTGGGGATATCTCCCCGATTCAATCCGAAGGTTCATGCACATTAAAAACCAAGCGGATGCCAATTTTTTGTTTTTGAGATACGGCGCCGAACAAAATGATAAACAATCTTTGGTTGGTTGTTTGGCCGATATTTATGGAAAATCGCGCAACTCAAAAGCAATCCCCACAATTGCCGAAATGCGAAAAATCTTGGCGGATTCCATTTCTCTCGACAACTTTAAAAAATACGGAAAGGGTAGTTTTGTTCGCATATTTTCCGGAAACACAGTTCAAGAATCGTTTGCAAATTTTAAAAAATATTTGATGGATGAGAAATCCAACATTGATCATACTTATTTATGGGATGTTATTTCAACCCCGAACAAAAAGCTCTTTGAAAAAGGCTTGAATATGGTGATTATGGAAATTATCAACAATGATATTACCGACAAAGTAAATTTGGTTTGTCCAATCTCGTCTTATGTGAAAAACCGGTTTGACATTAATCGCGACACCATTTTTTTAATTAATCAGGGAAGTAGATATGAACCAGTTTATTTGGCAGATAAGGGTAAAAAAACAAAGAACAATGACCCTTCGATGATATTTTTCAATTTGCACATTAGTAGAAAAATTCCCAACATTCAAAAATTACTCAAACAACTGGATGAAACGTTGAACAAATATTGCGGAACAACCCGAAAAGAAGTAAAGGAATACACATTCAAATCTCCGATGGAATTGCATGAACTTATTGCCGAAATCGGCGAAACCAAGGGATACACAATTAAGAAACAAGTATTGAATTATCAGGACCAAATTATTGCACTGTGGGTCAAAACACCCTCGAACAACCACGTGGTAATACCATGCGAACCGTCGGAACAGCTGGAATATACCAGTGTATATATGGATGAACACTCATTGTGGTCCGATTATAATACCACATTGGATGAATTGATGGCATTAAAAACACAAAATCCCAAGATTCTCTGCGAACCAGTTGTAAAAATGATGGACAAAGGATTGGTCGTTGGATTATTGACAGAGACGAATCAATTTATTAAATTCAGCGAGCCAAAAGAAGTGAGCGAGAACGATGGTTTAAAAACACACAATATTGCCGGACCGAAACAAAATCCACACGAAATTGAATTGGCGATTGACAGATCCAAAACGGAAGACCCTGAAAGAATCCGGGTTGTTCGAAACATCACACTGGAAAGTAATTTTTTTGCAGTTTATCGCGCAACTATTAAATCGTTGTTGGAAGATACTGAAAAACGAAAAGAAATCGTCGATGTAATTGATAGCCCCAAATTTTCATACAAAGAAAAATTGGAAAAAGTGAAAATATTAATTGATGAATTTACCAAAGAAGTTGTATCTTATACCAAAATGACAGAATCTGTTCTTAACCACATGTCTGATATTTCTTATGAATGCAGTAAGCACGAAACCGGCGGAATATACATGGATGGATGCACACTGGCGGTTCCTAAAAAAAATCTGATTTCTTCAAAGGACAATGCTACTATATACGCATATCGCGTTGCGGATGAAATTGTGCGTTATGGAAGAATCCAAAATTTTATTCTGAATGCCAACCAGTTTTTAAATATTGGAAGCACGGAATACAAAATTAATCCGGACGAATATATTATTACGGAATCTGGATTATCCGCGGAAGATTATTTTGACGATATGATTGATAAGAATACCAACGAGTATCGCCCATTCAATGAAATCAATGGAATACCATACAATATGGCGAAAACAAATTTGTATTTGCCAAGAATGGTTGAGTTGCAAAAAACGGTAGTTGAAAAAGACGTTGGATGTTCGTCCGTGAAAAAGTTCAGAGACCAAACCAAAGACAAGTATTGGGGCAATAATATATTCCCTGCAAATACGATGCAAATTGTGTTTAAAAACACAGTTGAGTGCAGTTTTGAACCATTGATTTATATTATGAAACAAATGACCAATCAAATCTATGGAATACCGGAATTGAGAGAAATGATATACAATGCATATTCCGAATATAATCCGATTCATAAAGAAAAAATTATAAGTATTTTGTCGAAGCAGGGAAAACGCGCATTATTTGCCAAATCTCGGTTAGATTTTGAAACGATTGTGAAAAGTGACACCTATTTTATGACAACATTGGACGTCTGGGTTTTTGCGCAAAAATACAATGTGCCAATTATTTTGTTTTCTTCCAAAAATATATTGCATGATGTTTTGATTATCCAAGGAGATAGTGGAGAGAAAGATTATGTGGTTGAACAGAACCCCATTAAAAATCCGGATTTCAATAACTCGTGGATAATATTAGGTTCGTCTGCTGGGGCTGATAGTCAGTTTTTCTTTCTTGAATCGGTTTCGCAAATTCGCGTTAATTATAAAATTTCAAGCCACGTGTTAATTCAAAATCCATTTTACAGAAACGAACTAAGCGATTTAAATCAACGAATCCAAGATGCATTTGAACGAGAAAAAGTGTTTTCATTGGCACAGTACCTGGACACTAGACCTTAGTTGTCTTCGTCTTCATCGTCTTCATCGTCTTCATAAAAATCGTCATCGTCGTCGTCGTATTCTTCTTCGACCGCATTTTTAATTGGTTCCAAACTAATGCAGAATATGTCTTTGTATTTGTACTTGTTGGCGTTCATTTTATTGAACATTTTTGTATTATAAATTGACTTGAAAACCACGTCTTTTATTTCATGGAAAGGCAGATGTCGGTTGTCAAATTGGATTTCGCTGTTGGGCATTTTATATTTTCGTCCAAAAAAAGGATTGTACAATTGAAAACAATCCAGCAATTCGGATACGTTTTTTTTACTGTAATGATATTTCAAATATGGCCGAAAAATAGAATACGCTTCATCTTTTGGAAATTCGCTATGAATTCGAATATTATTTGTATAACACATATCGTAAATATCTTCAACCAATGATTCGCTAACGATTGCGTCTTTGGCCAAGTAAGTATCTATCGCCCATTCCGAAAGCTTATCTTTGTGTTTTTCCACAAATTTATCCATGTTGAATTCGCATTCTGCAAAATATGTTATTACGGTTGGAATCCGCAGTTTAAGTTCTAAACACTTTATGTAAATGTTGTATAAATTGTTTATTCGGAAATCCATGTTTGTATATGGGTTTTTTGGATACTGGGGTTTTGAAAACATATAGTTTTGCTGGAGAAGAGCCGTTTTCACCACGTTTATTAAATCGTGGATACTGAATGGATAAATTTGCTGATTTTCCATTATTTGGATTTTGGTTTTTGGATGAAATGGTGCCATCCGTAAATCGCAATCAATATCAAAGACTTTGGATTTTCGAACTTTGCACATTTGGACAAACCTGAGCAAAATATGATAGAGACGCTGGGCTCGGTAGAATTGTGTTTTGTCTTCCATTATCAAATATTTGCGGTATTTTATCTTGATTTCGTAGTTTAAAGGTCTTATCAATAAAATTGTTTTCAGAAGATTGTTTCGGTCTTTTACGGTCATATATGTTGGGTCATTTTTTAAAAAGGTGTTGAAAATTCCGAGTCGTGATAACATTGGATATATTATGCAAAAGTGTTTATACTGTTTGCAAAAAATCTAGGCTTCATAAATAAAAAAATAAAAAATATTATAAAATAATTTTTATTTAAAGCTAACCGTCGGTTAGCTTTTGAATCTTCCCTTTTAGTATGGGATTATAAGGGAACGACGAGTTCCCTTAAAAGAGTTCATATCCATCATCACCGCATGCATTAACATCTTGTCTTTGAATATTTACAACATTATTATCAATGTTAATCTTATTCAAATCGCACTTGACGTCTTCATTTTGCATATTCGCAAAGTGTTCATTAATATTATTCTCTTGTACAACATCGACGTCCTTAATCAATTCCATTGCTTTCAAATCTAATAACAAACTGAATGCATTGGTTCCATAGTATCCGGGTTGTCCGCACATGACATTGGCCGAAACACCGCGCATCTGGTCGAAATCGCCGTGTCTGCTTGCATCCAAAAACACTTCGGTGTGCATCTCATATGTGCCCTTTGAAATAGGTCCAATGTCATCATTCATAATTCCTGAACGGAACATTGGCACCAACTCGGCTTTCACCGTCATTCGGTCGCACAAAATACTCAAGTGGTGATAATTTACATATGCATCACTCGCCTCCATCACTTCATTAAATTCGTTCAAAATGTTCTGGCGCGCTGCCTCAATTCCAAGACAATCGTATATTTCACGAATATCGTTACTATATGTTCGTTTATAATCAATGAAATCAAGTGCAAACAAATCTATCAAATTGGAACCGGTCGTATCTAAAATCCAGGTGTCTTTGGAGACATATTTACTGTCTTCTTTGACAACCATGTTCTTCAACATTCGCGGATTTACATTGGTGATTCCATTCACACCGCGGAGAACAATATTGTTCATAATATTATCCTGGAAATTCTTAAGCAAATAGATAGCATCCGATTGGTCTAATGGTTCAACCGCGCCCTTCTTTTTGCCTTTGGTGAATATGGCAGAATTTAATCGGATTCTGAAAACCAGATTGCTCGAATTCATGTCGGAGAATATACAATTGACGTCGGACTCGTAACTTTGTTTGATAGCATAATGCACATCATCCATCGTAATATTCTTGTCCAACAACGTTTCGGGGTCAATTTCAATACGAATAATCCATTTAGACTTGGGTACTTCACCGCCATCGGTCTCCTCATTGCAGTCATCAATTAACTTCTCGAATTCATAGTACTGCTCAATAAGCTCCTTATCTTGGAAGATTTTGGTATTCTTGTCATCTGGGTCAAAACAGATTTCCACGGATTTCACAACATCCACCAATTTAGTATGCTGTATCATATTGCAGTAATTGGTCGCGCGGTCCTTGTCATACTGATCCGCCGGTTTCAAGAAAACTGTAGCAGAAGGTTTGTCCGGATTTCTGGTGAGTCTTAAAATTTCCTCAATTCTTGGCACACCACGTGTAACGTTGGACTTGGTTGCAACGCCAGATAAATGGAAAGTGTTGAGTGTGAGCTGTGTAGTAGGTTCGCCAATCGATTGGCCCGCAATCACACCCACCATTTCACCAGGATGCACAATGGATTTCTTGTAATTCAAAATGATTTGTTCCATTAGCACGGTGACCGCCTGTTTATTGAATCGCTTCTTAATCAAAATCTCTTTGGGTGATAAGTTGAAATAAAACAGGATTTCAAACAGCCGGGTTACTTTGAACATCTTGTTCAACTTTGTAAATGTTGCATCGCATACATCAATGAATTCTTTCGGGGTAATATCAACTTGATTGTTGGATGTCAGTTTGAGTTGTCCCTGGATATTTTGAATAATGTGCTGGAATGCAATCGGGGCTTTAATCGAGTTTTCATTCTTGAACTTAAACACCTTATCAACTAATTCGTCACGATACACAATCAACTCGTCAATGCGTTTCATGCACAATAGTTTAGTTTCTTCGCGTTGTTTTCGGAATCGCTTAGCTGTGTCGGTTGTGTAAATTTGCAACAATTGTTTGTTTTCGCCGTCGTTCAAACCAATCAAATCGTAGTACATATAAATATCCTCGATGGACATATTGACTAGCGGGATGCTCTGGTTTTCAACACGGGTTGTTTCCGCACCGTCATCGCCATAGGTGAATTGGACAATTTTACCCATATTGTTACGAACAGTTCCGTCATACTCAACCTTCAAATCCTCTAGACCTTTGACCAGACGACGCTGAATATATCCAGTCTGTGATGTCTTAACCGCAGTATCAATCAAACCCATACGACCACCCATAGCGTGGAAGAAGAGTTCGGGTGCAGTTAATCCAGAAATGTATGAGTTCTTGACGAAACCGCGCGCTTCCGGCGAGTCATCATATTTGCTGAAATGGGGCAAAGTACGGTTGTCAAATCCGTAGGGGACGCGCTTTCCGTCAATACTTTGCTGACCCAGACACGAAATCATCTGGGAAATATTCAACATAGAACCTTTGGAACCCGATTTGACAATCTTTACGAAACGGTTACTGGCGTCCAAACTCTTGACACCGATTTTACCTGTTTCGCTGGTTGCATTGTTCAAAACATTGCCGACTTGGATTTCAAATTCCTGGGCATTCGTCTTGCCAGAATTGTTTTCCAATATTCCAAGATGCACTTTGTCGGTGATTTCCTTAACGTCATTCATCTTGGACGAAATCACATGTAAAACCTTCTCGGTTGTCTCGCGGTCAGATATCAAATCGCTGATACCGACACTGTAAGCACTGGTTTTCATGTACTCGGTGATGACTTGTTGAAGGTCATCAATATACTTGGAACACGCCATGTTTCCGAAATCGTTGCAAATTCGATTCAGAATACCCTTTGTGCTGGAACCGAAGACACCCTTCTCGGCTTGTCCTCTCAAGTATTTTCCGTTTTCGATTTCAAGAATGTTGTTGGAGATAGATGCGTCTTCTCCGTCCTCGAATAACTTGGTTTTGTATTTCAATGAAATTGGGGGGGTTATTTGCGATAATATGTCGAAGTTGGTAATTCGCTTCTTGCTTCTCAATTCCTTCATGTCAATGTTGTCGTATCCCATCAACAAGTTCATCGCTTGTCTGGGGGTAAAATCAACGTCTTCTCTCGTGAATTGGTACGACCCCAACATAGAATCTTGGTAAATACCAATGATCGGGGCGTTACTCGAAGGACTAATTATCTGGTAAGGAATCGCCGCCAAGTTTCGCAACTCGGACTCGGACAATTCGTTTTGGGGCATGTGCATGTTCATTTCGTCGCCATCAAAGTCAGCATTGTACGGTTTAGTGTCACAAACGTTCATCCGAAACGTATCTCCACGTTTCATCACTTTCACAATATGACACATCATACTCATCCTGTGCAAACTGGGCTGACGATTGAAAAGCACCGCGTCGCCGTCCATCATATGTCGATGAACAATGTCGCCGTTTTCCAATCGGATGGAATCGCGATCAACATATCTTAACGATACATTGGATCCGTCCTTCTTCTCCAAATTCTTTGCACCGGGGTACTTCTCCGGTCCGTTTTGGACCAGTTTAGTTAAGAATTTTTTATTTCGGTCATTCACAACCACTGGCTTTGTCAAACACATCGCCACTTTCATCGGGACACCGAGCTGTCTTGCTGACAAATTGGGGTCGCCAGTAATGACCGAACGCGCACTGAAATCCACGCGCTTACCCATGAGATTTCCACGGATACGGCCATTCTTGGAGTTCAGACGCCCAGTAATGCACTGCAATGGACGACCGGTTCTTTGCGCCATCGGAACGGCCCCCTTCACCTTGTTATTCACAATCATCGCCACAAAATACTGCAAAACTGCGGTCAAATTATCAATGATTTGGGGTGAAGTATTGTTGCTATTGATTCGGTCAGCCAAGTCCTTGTTGGTTTTAATAATATGGCCGTAAATATGAGTTAAGTCGTCTTCTGAGCGCTGGTTGGCGTCCATTTTCACGGAAGGACGAACAGAAGGCGGGGCAACAGGCAACACCTGACAAACCATCCAATCCGGTCTTGACCAGGTTGCACTAAATCCCATAAACTCCACATCCTCATCCGTAATTCTCTTGAAAATCTTCAACACGATTTCGGCAGACAACTTCATTACGACATTTTCTTTTTCACCACTGTCACTTGCTAAATTTTCCCAAATTGCATTGATTGTTGCCATTCCTTCTAATTTGATTTTGTCCGGCTGTTTGCATCCGCAACCGGACTCAGTTGCTTCACCACAACGCTTGATTTTTTGACACAACGGATATACGTAGTCCCAACGAGCAGATGATTTGAGGTCAGACACGTGTTTGTGTTCGTCCTTGTTAATCAACAACTTGCTACACTTGAAACAAACACACTTGAGAATCTTCATAACTTCTTTGATGTGCTGGATGAAGAATACAGGACGTGCCATTTCAATGTACCCAAAGTAACCTGGCGTCTGAATGTATGTTAAACCGTCAGTTGGGCAAATGGAACCAGGTCCAAGAACGCCCATTCTAGGGTCAAATAAACCACCTGGAACTTCTTTATTTCCTACGTATGTATCCTTTGAGACAACTTCTACAACTCCGGCTTTGCGTATCTCTTCTGGTGAAGACATTCCAAACTGAATCCCAATGATTCTGCTGGGGTTCTTGAACACTGCGTTTGATACTTGTTTGTTTCCTGACATTTTGAATAGTTGCTATATATTATATTGGGTATTTTTTATATTCTTTCGTAAATACTAGATTATAATTTTCAATTTTAAAGGAAACCTACGGTTATTCCGAGAAGCTTCGCTTCTCTTACGCCCTATGACCCCTTCCCTTTTAGTAGAAACAGACAATCCAAAATCGTAAAATTAGTTCTATTAAAAGGAGGGGGCAAGGGGGAACGTAGTTCCCCTTCTTTAAAATTGAAATTTTTTTTGCAAAATTATCAAAAAAACATAAACATAAAAAACAAGTAATATTTATTAAAATGCCAAGATCCAAGACCGAAATTAAGAACAGAAAGTACAAGAAGAACAGACCCGATTCTGATTCGGATAGTGATTCTAGTTATGTCTCCGATTCTGAGTATGACACATATGATAGTAGTGAAATAGAGACTCCCAAGTCTAGAAAAAGTCCTAAAAAATCCAAGAAAACATTCGACGACAGTGCATCTGAAGATTCTGATATGGCTGAACTCCACAAGACTTTGCAGAGTTTATTTCCCTCCAAGTATATGGCAGAAAAAGTAAAGGAAGACAAGAAGAAGAAAGAGGAGGAGCCCAAGAAGAAACACAAGAAATCCAGAAAATATGAATCTGAAGAAGAGGAGGAGCCCAAGAAGAAACACAAGAAATCCAGAAAATATGAGTCTGAAGAGGAAGAAGAGGAGGAGCCCAAGAAGAAACACAAGAAATCCAGAAAATATGAGTCTGAATCTGAAGAAGAAGAAGAGGTATATGATGATGATGATGAAGAAACTGTATATGAAGATATTGACGATGATGAAGAAGAAGATGAAGATATTGATAATGAAGACGAAGAAGAAGATGACGACGACGATGACGTCGAAGACAAGAATTTCAACATCAACATTACAATTGGTGGCCAACCAATGAAAAACAAAGTCCAATCGAATTTGTCCAATGACGAATATGGTTCAGACGACGAAAAGACATTCATGAAGGAAACTTTCGAGCAAGTTGGGTTGCCATTAACTCCATCGACTTCTCATCAATCGTTGTCTGAAATCAAGGCTGCACCAAAGCCCGAAAAGAAGAAGGTGAAAGACGATGTCAGCGATACTATGTCCGAAGTGGTTGATATTGGAGACAAGTACCAGGAAATCATTGAGCTCAAGAAGATTTTGGTGGATAAGTTGAAAGCAAATCCCAACAACAAAATCATCCGAAAAGCATTGAAGCAATGTGAAAATTCCATTGTCAAACTTATCAAGAATGCGCGTAATAAGAACGCCAAGATTTATGAGGACTTGATTAACTACGCGGACAGCAACGAGATGGTGGATGAGTTTGGATATTTCAAGAAGAAGTTGTCCAACAAGGAGCAACTGAAGATTATGAACGATTTGAACGACATCAACAAGTTTATGTTTGTGGAGAAGCCGTATCGTTTGTCCTTGTTGCAGTCCAACATGCCTCCCAAATTCAAGGCAATTGCGATTCAGCGACTAAACCAGTTGAGTATGATGGAGCCCGGCGAGGCCGAGTATTTCAAACTCAAGAACTGGGTGGATAACTTTATGCGCATACCTTTCGGAATATACAAAAACTTGTCAATCAATATCAACGATGGTATTGACAAGTGCAGTGAATATGTGCTCAATGCGAAGAAACAACTAGATACATGCGTATTTGGTTTAAATTCCGCAAAGATGCAAATTATGCAAATGGTTGGACAATGGATATCGAATCCCGGGTCAATGGGAACGGCCATTGCCATTCACGGACCGCCTGGAACCGGAAAGACATCGCTTGTCAAGGACGGAATCAGCAAGATTTTGGGTCGCGAGTTTGCGTTCATTGCGCTTGGTGGTTGTGGCGACAGCAGTTTCCTGGAAGGCCATTCTTACACATATGAGGGAAGTACCTGGGGCAAGATTGTGCAAATTTTGACCGAGAGCAAGTGCATGAATCCGGTCATCTACTTTGATGAGTTGGATAAGGTGAGCGACACACCCAGAGGCCAAGAAATCATTGGAATTCTGACCCACTTGACAGATACCTCGCAGAATAGCCAGTTTCACGACAAGTATTTCTCGGAGATTGATTTGGATTTGAGCAAGTGCTTGTTCATATTCAGTTACAATGATGAGAATTTGGTGAATCCTATTTTGAAGGACAGAATGTACAGAATCGTGACAAAGGGATACGATTTGAAAGAGAAGCTGACGATTGCGCGAAACTATATGTTGCCAAAGATTCGCGAACAAGTTGGCTTCGGACCAGACGATATTGTGATATCAGATGAGGTTTTGTCGCACATTATCAGCAATCAGGCGAAAGGTGAAGAAGGTGTGCGTAATTTGAAACGAACATTGGAAATCATACATACTAAGTTGAATTTATACAGACTTGTGAAGCCGGAAGCAACCGGAATATTTGAGAAAGATATGGGACTTAATGTGACATTTCCTTACACATTGACGAGAAAGGATGTAGATACACTGGTGAAAGTGGAAGAGTGTGCGAGATTGAGCGTGTTGAATAGCATGTACTTGTAGGGGAACTACGTTCCCCTATGACCCCTCCTTTTGTTTTGTAATTTTAAACTTAATTAATTAAAAATATTATATTATTTTTTTTTTGCAAAATAATATAAACGAATCTGGGTCACTGAATACCTTAGTTTCCCTTAAGGGAAGGGGTCGTTAATGGAAGGGGTCGTAGGGGAAACCTACGGTTTCCCTACTTTACTTGCCGATCTGGTCAGATGCGCCTAAAGCATTTCCACCTCTAGTGGTAAGCATCTTAATATCTTCCTCACTCAAGCAGATATTTCCCTTGGAGTTGGTGTATCCAAAGGGTTTGCACGAGGTGTTGGCATCATTGTTGTACATAAAACCAATGATTTTCTCGTCGCCATAAGCGCCAGATTGCAGGCCGTTGAAACCAGCAACTTTCATGACGGGAGTTTCCGAAGTAACAGTACTGGGCGAATTCATCGGACTAAAGGCCTCTGCATACTTCTTCTTCTCGTACTCATCTCTCGCCTCAAATCCCTCCGCTTTAGCATACTGCTTCTTCTCATACCCATCTCTCGCCTCAAATTTTTCTTTGATTTGAGCGAATCCCTCATAGGGATACTCATTGAGTGTTTTTACAGAAGAATATCCGACAATGCCATTATTTGCCAACATTGCCGCAATAAAAATGACTAAAAGTAATCCAATGATGCTTAATAATCTGGTATCCATCTTTATATTTATTCATTAGATAAAAAATAAAAAATATATAATTGTGTGTTATTGTCTATTTTTTATCTTTTATTATCGCCTGCACATTCATTCGTTTTGAATACTTTGAAAACTTATTTTGATAATTTGTTATCGCGTCTTTTACTTTTTCTTGAGTTTCCAAATTAATATTTTTATTCGCATTTGTTATCGCGTCTTTTGCTTTTTCTTGAGTTTCCAAATTAATATTTGGATTCACATTTGGGTCCGATGCTATTTTCAAGTAATTTATTATATTGTTAAATGTTTTAACTTCAGTCCCCTTGTACCAATTTTTATTACCTGGTATTTTTTGTATTATTTTATCCAACAAGATATCACCAGCAGCTATTAATTTTATAATATTGTCGTTTATGATATCTTTAAATCCCGCAATTTTCTGGCCATTTTCAACAATTCCATTT
>Ga0315905_10001456_pt1 | contig 25409 bp, 23 predicted proteins | sample LakEriMetagenome_5_FD_203522 | JGI IMG/M metagenome (GOLD analysis project Ga0315905, IMG submission 203522) | Freshwater fungal communities from buoy surface, Lake Erie, Ohio, United States - Buoy 4 MA121 | ecosystem: Environmental > Aquatic > Freshwater > Lake | place: USA: Lake Erie, Ohio...
TGGGATCCAATTGAAGAAGCTCAACTTGTAGAAGAACCAACGCAGCAAATAGAAGCCGCCTCCGAACTTGAGCCAACAAGCGAAGATGCTTCCTCTCAAGAAGCAACAAATTTAGAAGAGACCAGCTCAGAAGAACAAAGTGCTGAAGAACAAGGCGCTGAAGAACCAACACCGAACGCATGATCGGGAATCTAGGGCAACGCATGATTACCGGGGCTGTTTTTGGCACCCTAGTCATCGGCTCTATGCTCTGGAATCCTTATGCTTTTGCACTTGTTTTTTCATTCTTCATGGTGGTGGGCTTATGGGAATTTTACAATTTCTTTAAGCAGCACCAAATTGTGGAGGTCTCCAATGAAATCGGGATTTTCATCGGTATCTTTATTTATATCTTACTCGTAGGGATCAGCTTTGAGTGGTTTTCAGTGATCTCTCTCACCTTGATTTTCCCCTTATTTTTTACACTCATACTCAATGAGCTTTGGGCCAAACACCAACATCCATTGCTCAATATCTCGGTACTCGTGTTTGGGATTATTTACGTTGTTGGCCCTTTCTATCTCAGTATTGACCTCCACGTCAGAGACACCTCTACATTGCCCAAAGTTCTAGGAATGTTCTTGCTTATCTGGACCAACGACTCCTTTGCTTACTTTACTGGTCGCCTATTTGGGAAACGCAAACTTTTTGAACGCATCTCTCCAAAAAAAACTTGGGAAGGAACATTCGGTGGAATCATTTTTACACTTCTATTAGGCTTCCTTATCGGAACGTATATCAATAAAGGGGAAGTATTGTTCTGGATGATTTCAGCACTCATTATTGCGCCTGGTGCCATATTTGGTGACTTACTCGAATCCTTGTTCAAAAGAAGTTTAAACATCAAAGACAGTGGTAAAATATTGCCTGGGCACGGTGGCGTCTTAGATCGCTTTGACGCCGCACTTTTTGCCATTCCATTTTTCTATTGTTGGTCTATTATCTATCTTTACTGGAAATGATGACTTTTCACCGCGAAGGACGCTCCATAATGCTCGGCAGCATTGTTATTTTTCTAGGCCTAAGTGCCTTGAATTATTTTTTACTCGCCTGCACCATTTTCGGTCTTTTTGTTTTTCTCGAAGTAGGCTTTATTGTCTTGCTATACCTGATCATTCAGTTTTTTAGAATTCCAAAAAGAACTTGTATTGGCGGGCCACTTGATGTCATTTGCCCAGCAGACGGCAAAGTAGTTGTCATTGAAGAGGTAGAAGAAACCGAATACTTCAAGGATAAGCGCATCCAAGTTTCTATTTTTATGTCTCCACTAAATGTGCATGCTAATTATTATCCAATAAGTGGTGCAGTGAGCTATACAAAATACCATCCGGGGCTCTTTTTGGTTGCCTGGCATCCAAAGAGCAGCACTGACAACGAACGCAGCACCTGTGTGGTCAAACACGAAAATGGAACTGAAATCTTATTTCGACAAATAGCCGGCGCTTTAGCCCGACGCATTTGTTACTATGCACAAACAGGTGACCAAGCGCAACAAGGCAGTGAATTTGGCTTCATCAAATTTGGATCTCGGGTAGATTTATTCTTGCCATTAGGCACGAAAATTGATGTGCAACTCGGACAAAAAGTACAAGCTAAATTAACCAAGCTTGGAACTTTAAATTAATTTGTAACTTTATAAAAAAAAACGCCATGAAAAAAGTATTTGTAGCAATTGCCCTCACCACATTTGTTGGTTCAATGGCAACAACAGCTTATGCAGCTGTAAACGGAACGCAAATCGTCAAAAAAGACGACGACAAGCGCAAAAAGAAAAAGAAAAGCGGTAGCTGCTGCTCTTCGAGTTCACAACAAAAATCTTGCTCTTCTAGCAACTCGACTCAAAAGTCTTGCTCAGGAGGTCAGCACTAATTAGTTACACTACCGTAACAAAAAAAAGCCGGCTCACGCCGGCTTTTTTTATCGCCTTATTTTTTATGCGCTGTAAATTTCTTGGTATTGCGCTTGGTATTTTTCAAGGATTTTTTTGCGCTTGAACTTCAAGGTTGGGGTGAGCTCGCCACCTTCAATTGTAAATTCTCGTGGCAATAACTTGACCTTTTTAAGCTGTTCCCACGAACCATATTCTAAATTAATCTGAGCAACTTCCTTGTTGATTCTATCGATTAGCGCTTGATTAGCGATAACCTCTTCGTTTGTAAGCTGACTAAAATCTAGGTTGTGGCGCTGAGCCCATTCTTTTACAAACGCCATATTGGGAACAATGAATACGGCAGGGAACTTCTCGCCTTCTCCGATCACCATGGCTTGTTCAATGAAACGAGATTCCTTGAGTCGGTTTTCCATGGCTTGAGGAACAATATATTTTCCACCAGAGGTTTTAAAAATTTCTTTCTTGCGGTCGGTGATTTTCAAAAATTTACCTTCTTGGAAGGTGCCTATATCACCAGTGCAAAACCAACCATCGGCATCAAAAACTTCATTGGTTGCCTCTTGGTTTTTGTAGTAGCCCATCATGACATTCGGTCCTTTGACTAAAATTTCACCGTCTGGAGCAATTTTAACCTGAACGTTTTCTACGAGAGGGCCTACTGTTCCGATGCGAATACCGGTCACAAAGTTATTGACCGTAACAACAGGTGAGGTTTCTGTAAGCCCGTAACCTTCTAAGATAGGAATGTCCGCGGCGAGAAAAATTCGCGCCAAGCGCGGTTGCAAAGCAGCGGAGCCTGAAGCAATTGCCTTGACATTGCCACCAAGTGCTTCTTGCCACTTCGAAAAAATAAGTTTGCGTGCGATGGCCAACTTTATTTTATAAAATGCGGATTTTCCTACTACGTCATATTCTTCTGCTACGTCAACTGCCCAAAAGAAAAGTGAACGCTTGACCCCTTTGAGGTCTTCACCTTTGGCCATGATTTTATCGAAGACCTTTTCTATCAGACGCGGAACGGCTGAAAAAACATCTGGTTTTACCTCCTTGATATTCTCTCCGATGGTGTCCATTGATTCAGCAAAATGTATGGAACAGCCTATGTACATGTAGAGATAGTGCAACATGCGCTCATAAATATGACAGACAGGCAAAAAGCTGAGTACTTTGGAGTTTTTATCGGCTGGAATAGGCTCAATACAAGAAGAAACCGTTGCTAAAATGTTGGCATGAGACAACATTACTCCTTTTGGATTGCCGGTTGTGCCCGAAGTGTAAATTATAGTGACCAAATCGCCAGTTTTCACTTCGCGCATACGTTGTTCAACGACTTCGATTTCTGTTTGTCCTTTCGCTGCCTCTATCTCTGTCCAATGTGGGCAATTCGGAACTTGATCAAAAGCAAATAAGTGCTTGAGGCTCGGTACATCATTGCGCACAGAACTAATTTTATCGACTAATTCTTGATTAGATACCACGCAAATTTCTACACCTGCGTCGTTGAGGATAAAGCGGTAATCTGACTCAGAGATATTTGGATACAAAGGCACTAAAATGGCGCCAACCTGCTGAACAGCAATATCTAAAATATTCCACTCGAAGCGATTTGAACTAGCCACTGCAACGCGGTCTCCGGCAGCAACGCCAAGTGAGATCAGACCACGAGAAACGTTCATTGCAGCATCTAAAAAATCAGAAGTTGAAAGCGGAACCCAAATTCCTTTTGTCTTGGTGACAAACATGTTCGGATTGGGGTAATTTTTAAGTTGATGTCTTGGGACATCGAATAAGCGATCTATAGTTAGCATACAATAGGTTTGGTGGCGAAAAATAGCAATATTGTTTCAATTAAAGAAACAAAATCACAAAAAGACTAATCAGGGCCAAACTGATCAAATTGAGGATGAATCCAAAGCGAATCATGTCTTTGATACGCAGGTAACCCGATCCAAAAACGATAGCATTTGGTGGAGTACCTACCGGCATCATGAAAGCCAGACTAGCACCAAGTGTTAGTGCCATGGCTAGCGGAATGAGTGGCAAACCGGTTTGATTGGCGAAAATCCCGACGACAGGCACAAATAAAGTCACCATAGCTAGGTTAGACAACACTTCAGAAACAAAAATAGCAAGGGCAGTTAGGATGAGAGTTGCCGCAACTAAGCCAATCCCGTTGAAAGATTCAAAAGTGGCTGCCAAAAATTTGAGCACCCCGTTTTTTTCCAAAACGGCTGCCAGAGCCAAACCGCCACCAAATAACAATAAGATGCCCCATGGTAATTTTTCGGTATCGGTCCAACGGAGAATTTTGTCTTTAGCACCGTCTCCACTTGGCACTAAGAACATGGCGAGTGCACCTAAAATAGCAGCGTTTTCATCGCGGTAATTGATGCCAAAACCAACCAATACCTCCCTAAAAATCCATAAGAATGCAACAATTGAAAAAATCCAGAGCACTCGCTTTTGGGCTTTGGTCCAAGGAAGGGTATGAAAGTGAAGGTCGTGGACATCTTTGCGCTCTGCCCCTAGCAAATAATTGAAAATCACAAACATCAGTAGCAACAAAATAATTGCCAGCGGCATGCCGATTTTCATCCAATCAAAAAAACTAATTTCGATCTGAAAATTCTCGGCTAATATACTTGCCATTTGGGTATTGGGGGGTGAACCAATGAGTGTGCCGACACCGCCAATATTGGATGCGTAGGCAATTGAAAGCATCAAAAAGACGCTAAAGCGAGATTGCCGATGCGAGGGCGGCATGGCTTCTATAACAGCAATGGCCATAGGTAGCATCATGAGAGCAGTGGCTGTATTTGAAATCCACATAGAAATGAGACCCGTGCTCAGGATAAAACCCAATAATATATTTGATTTTTTGTCGCCAACGATAGCGATGATGCGCCTGGCAATTTGCTCATGGACACCCCATTTCTCTAGGGCAAGCGCCATGACAAAACCTCCGAAAAATAAAAAGATATTGGAGTCGCCGTAGCATTGAGCTAGGTCTTTTGGAGTGAGCAAGCCCAGCGGGACTGCAAATAACAAAGGCAAGAGGGCTGTAAGGTAAACGGGAATCCATTCGGAAATCCAGAGCACAACCATAATCCCGGCGAGCAGCAAGGAAAGTGTAAAACCGTCAAAAACCCACATTGGGTTAGGTATTATTTATTGAGTGCGTTGAGCGCATCTACGAAATAAATAGCCTTGGCCTCTACTTCGTTAACAATTGCACGAAATGCTGGCTTGCCTTTAGCCTGCTTCATTTTAGAAAGCATTTGATCTTGGAATTCAGCAGCCTCATCAATGAGTTTGGCAGAACGGTCAGCTTTATCAGGGGCTGTCATTTCAAAAAAGAAGCATTCTTCTACCACATCAAAAACCATTTCGTTGATGTTTCTTTTGAGGATTCGTTTGTTGGCCATAACTCTTATTTTTTGACAAATGTACGCATTTTCAGGCTATTTTTGTACATGTCTTATCCCCTACTGACCATTTCCAAAGGCAAAGAGCATTCGATTCAGCGCAAGCACCCGTGGGTTTTCTCTGGCGCAATTGCCTCTGACACCGCCGAACTTCAAGATGGCGACCTCGTTTGCCTCACCACCAAAAAACAGCAAATCTTAGGGATAGGTCACTTTCAGCACGCCACCATTGCCGTGCGGATGCTCAGCTTTGACTACGAGACCATCGACGCTGCTTTTTATGAGCGTCGGCTTTCGAATGCCTACCAATTGCGTTTGCGTATTGGCCTTCTCAGTGAATCCAACAATATCTTTCGTTTGTGCCATGGTGAAGGCGATCTTTTACCGGGGCTTATTATTGATGTTTACAATGGCGTCGCCGTGATTCAATGTCATTCTTACGGAATGTTCAAACAAGTTGGGCTTATTGCAGAAGCGCTTCAAGTAGTAATGGGCAAAGATTTAAAGGCGATTTATCATAAATCAAGTGATACCTTACCTAAAAGAGAATTAGTTACAGATGGCTACTTATTTGGAGAGGTTACGGTACCACATCTCGCACTGGAAAATGGCGTCAAGTATCAAATCGACTGGATCAATGGGCAAAAGACAGGATTTTTTATCGACCAGCGCGAAAATCGCGCATTGCTCGGAAAATATGCACAGGGTAAAAAAGTCCTCAATACATTCTGCTATTCGGGTGGCTTCAGTTTGCAAGCACTCCAGCACGGCGCTCTTCTTGTGCATTCGCTCGATAGCTCCAAAAAGGCAATTGCCCTAACAGACGCGAACGTGACGCTCAATGAATTTCAAGACCGACACGCCTCTATCGTAGAAGATGCCATGGACTACATGAAAAATTTACCCGAAGACTACGATATCATTGTTCTTGACCCTCCTGCATTTGCCAAACACCGCGACAAACGCCACCAAGCCATCCAAGGCTACAAACGTCTCAATGCACACGCCATTCGGCAAATCAAACCAGGCGGGCTCATATTTACGTTTTCTTGCTCGCAAGTTGTAGATACGCTACTTTTTACCAACACGGTTATCGCTGCAGCTATTGAAGCAGGGCGCTCATGCCGTATCTTAGAACAACTGCACCAACCTGCCGATCATCCCATTCAAGCTTTTCATCCGGAAGGCGCTTACCTGAAAGGACTCGTGATCCAAATTGACTAAATGTTAGCACTTAACTACAGAACAATATTAGGCGTTGCCTTGCCCATGATGGTTACTGGATTTATACAATCCATCGTACTACTCACTGATGCGTCGTTGATTGCACGCCACTCTACCGAAGCTTTTGATGCCGTGGGCAATGCAGGACTCATGTACGTCACACTTTTTATGTGTTTAGCCGGAATGGCCGATGGTGCTCAGATCATCATTGCTCGGCGCATTGGCCAGAACAAACCAGAACTCATTGGCCAAGTTTTCGGAAGTACCGTATGGGTTCTTTGCCTTTTGGCGCTCGGACTTTTTGGCCTATTGTACTTTGTTATGCCGGACTTAGTACTGGCCTATTCCGAACAAAACGAGATTGCCCGACTACAAGGAATTTATATTGAGCAACGCAGTTTTTCGCTGTTTTTTGCCATGATCACGCTTTCGATTCAAGCATTTTTCTTGGCAGAAGGCAAATCTTGGATCGTTCTTATTACCTCTTTACTGACGGCAAGTTCTAATGCAATTTTAGCATACGCCCTCATTTTTGGTCATTATGGTTTTCCAGAAATGGGTATCCGAGGTGCTGCACTGGCCTCCACTTGCGCAGATGCAATTGGAATGGTGAGCATGCTTTGTTTTTTATTCTTTTCCAAGGAGCAGAAAAAATACCAACTTCTCGCTTACTTCAAAGTAGATTTAACTTCAATCAAAGAATTGCTCAAAGTGGGTAGCCCACTCATGTTACAAGGCTTCTCTGCCTTGGCCACCTGGACGCTGTTCTTTACTTGGCTCGAACAAAAAGGCACTTTTGACCTCACCGTTTCTCAGAATATCCGCTCCATTTACTTTCTTGCGTTTGTCCCTATTTGGGGTTTTGCTGGCACCACTAAAACCTATATTTCTCAGTATTTAGGTGCCAAAAAACTCGATCAAATCCCTGTAATTCAAAGAAAAATACAATTACTCACTGTTGCTTTTATGCTGCTTACTTTTCACGGTGCATTGCTTTATCCTGAAATACTCATACGAATGATCAACCCAGCAGAAGCATATGTGGCAAAAAGCGCCGATATTCTCAAACTCATTGCGGTTTCTATCCTCATTTTCGGGTTTATTTCAGTGTATTTTCAGACCATTCATGGCAGTGGCAATACGCTGCATTCTATGCTTATTGAATTTTTCACGGTTGGTATTTACAGCATCTTTTGCTACTTGTTCATCAAGGTATGGGCGCTAGATGTTTATTGGATTTGGACCGTTGAGTATATTTACTTTGGAATTTTAGGCTTGGTTTCCATTACTTATCTCCAAAAGGCAAATTGGCAAAACAAACAAGTATGAGTTCAGCATTGCGCATCGTTTTTATGGGCACCCCCTCTTTTGCAGTTCGTATTTTAGATGAACTACACCGAAGCCAACACGAAGTTGTAGGCGTGGTAACCGTTGCCGACAAACCCGCTGGCCGAGGCCAACAAATGCATCAAAGTGCGGTCAAAGCATATGCGCTTGCCAACTCCCTTGCGCTCTTCCAACCCGAAAAATTGCGCGACGAAACCTTCATTACCGACCTGAGCGCTCTTCGGGCCGATGTATTTGTTGTTGTCGCCTTTCGCATGTTGCCTGATGTCGTCTGGAAGTTACCACGACTTGGCACGTTCAATTTGCACGCCTCGCTTCTTCCTGCTTATCGCGGAGCTGCACCTATCAATTGGGCGCTCATCAATGGCGAGCAAGAAACGGGTGTGACTACATTTTTAATCAACGAAGAAATTGATGCAGGCAGCATTTTAATGCAAAAAGCAATTGCGATTTCTGACACCATGAATGTCGGAGAATTACACGACCTTTTGCAAGACGAAGGTGCTCATCTTACACTTGAAACCTGTAACGCCTTAGCCGATGGAAGGTTAGTTCCACAAGCTCAAAATGCACTTACTGGAAAACGTGCTTTAGCGCCGAAACTTTTCAAGGAAAACACAAAAATTGATTGGTCGCAGACTGCTCATGAAATACACAATCTCGTAAGGGGCCTAGACCCTTACCCCGCCGCATGGTGCCAACTTTGGTCTGAACAAAAACAAGCGCTGGTTCAGTTTAAAATTTTTAGTTCTGAAATTAGTGCGACTGATTGCGAAAGAACGGAAGGCCCTAAGGCAAGCAAAGAAGGTATATTGTTTCCTTGTGGCCAACAAACCACTTTACTCGTGAAAGAAATTCAGATGGAAGGCAAAAAGCGTATGGATGCTAAAGCGTTTATGGCGGGCAATAACCTCCTACAATTTCGCTACTGAGGAATATTAAAAGACACCCCAAAGCGCATTGGGTAAACACCTACCGTAGTGCCTTCCTTGAACATAGTGAGTATCGCATAATTGGCAAAAAGTCCGAAATGACCATAACCCATGCGCACTGTAGCATCGAGCATCCAGGTATTGAGATTGAATTTTGACTTTGTGGTATTTTCAAACTCGTTGCCGTTGGCATAAGTACCAGTAAAGCGTTGGTGACTGTATAAACGTACGCCACCTATAACACCCGCATCTAAATAAAATACCTTCTTATAAGGTTGATCTTGGCCCGCTGTAAGTTCCAACAATAACGGAACGGTAAGGTAAGCCGAATATAAGGTGTTGCGCTTGTACACTTGGTTATTGTTTATGACCGCATAAACGCTGTCTGTGTTGTGTTCAAGCACATAAGAAGAGGTAAGTTCTGTGGCGCCAAAATTAAAGCCATAACCGGTTGTTAGGCCCAATACATCGCTGATTAAATTGAACTTGTATTGAAAAGTATTCAAGTTGAACAACAAACTCTTTGACGAGTTATTTTCCCAATAAGGTGTCGTAGCAAAGGTGGTGTTGGGGTCTAGGAAACCATTCGTGTTGACTTGAAAACCGAACTCAAAACCAGCCCAATGGCCTTTTTCTCTTGTAGAACCTTCTTCAAATGAAAAATCACCTTCCATGTCTAAATCTAGATCGAAGAGAATTTGAAGGCGGTAGTTAGAGACTATTGGCATACCGTTTTCATCGCTTGCAGGGATCCAATTTGGCATATTGCGGACGATTTCAAGTGCAGCGCTATCGAGTAAAGCGTCGTAGCCCATCTCGACGATCGGATTGACAATTTTGCCATCAGTAGCTACTTCAAAAGCGACGTATACTGACTCTCCCCAAGGGAATAAATCGCTGGTATCCGCAAAAATAAACTGCTCTACAGCATTTTTAACGTACAAATCTAGAGAATCTTGACCTCCTGGAAACGCAGGCGTATTGCGGCTTTCTGCAATATCTGGTACTCCCCAAATTTCTACGGGTGCTTCAATAACTTCTTCTACGACAACGTTCGTATCAATTTTTTCTACTAATTGTGGCTTTTCTAGAACTTGTGCATGAGCAGTTAAACCAATAAGCGTAATAAATGCGGCGAAGATATTTTTCATGTGGAGAATTTCTCCAAAGATAGAAAATTAAAATTGGATGCTCATTTTCAGTAAGAAATGTCGGCCAGCTTGTGGATAATAGAAATTTTCAGTGGTTGTCTGGCCTCCATATTGGTAACTAAACGTATAACCATTGTTTGCGTATAGCGCATTGAATAAGTTATTGATCATTAAACCTATTTCGACATCTTTAGCAAATGTTTGCTTGACCTTATAATTACAAATGAAGTTGGTAAAAGTAAAAGGATCTAGGCTTCTGGCCACGTTGGAGGTGTTGTCTAAAAATTGACGCGCTACATACTTACTTTGGATACCTATAGCCAAATTCTTCACTGGTAAATATTGAAGACCAAGCGTCTGAATGAAACGAGGAGAAAATGCAAGATCAGTTGTACCATGTTCTATTTGAACTTGGGTGTAGTAAGGGTCCACGTCGAGATAAACGTCGACATATTCTACAAAATTGAGGATCTTGTTTTGACTGAGTGTTGTGGCGCTCTGAATGCGCAATTTTTCATTCACTTGATAGCCCATTTCTAGTTCGAAACCTGCACGGTAACTGCGGTCTACGTTGGTTCGGGTGTAGCCGCCGACATCGTTAATTTGCCCTGTTAGCACCAATTGATTGTGGTAATACATCCAAAAAATATTGGCCTGTGCATTGAATTTTTTGAATTGCAAACGATACGCTAGTTCGGTATCGAACATGCGTTCCGGACTTGGTCTATTTTCAGGGGTGCTTTCTCGGAAATCTCTGCGGACAGGCTCGCGATTGGCAATGCCAAAGGATCCAAAAACTTGATGAGGCCCGATTAGTTTTGCGAACGCGACTTTCGGATTAAAGAAATGATAGTTGACCTGCTGGGTAACATCGGCCAAATTGCCACTGACCTGATCCACGCCTAAAAATTGATACGCAATGCCACGATATTGGAGGTCAAGTGTAAGATCCAAGCCATTGCGCGAATAATTGGACTTGAGATAGGAACTGAGTTCTGTTTTGAGTGCATCGTTTTGATAATAGCGGTCGTAAATTTGACTATTTGAGGCATATTCCGCCCAAATCAATTCACCAAAATGCAAACCTGCATAGCGGTTTGCAGCACCCCCAAGCGCAAACTTCAAATGTGGTTTCAATTGGTAATTAAGGCCATAAACCAACCCGACAAAATGATTGTCTAGCCATCTTCTTCTAATCAGGTCTGAAGTAAGAATGGTATCTGAACCAAGCACTACAGGCGCGAGTCCGTAATCAGAAAGTGCATCTTGGTTTCTCAATTCTTCATAATAACCTCTCCCATAAGTATAATGACCCGCCAAATTGAGGTCGAGTTTTGGTGAAAAACGATGGATAAAATGGAGCTGGTAATTGTCTTGTTTGTAGTTGTCTACTTGATTGGCATAAGTGTAATAGTTATAGGTGCGCCCTGACTCCAATAAGTTTTGAGTTTCGGCAGCGCTCAGACCATTGCGTGCGGCGTAATCTAGCATGCCAAGTGAGTCTCCACGATAACGACTTTCTGGCGTGCCATACCAGGCTTGATAGGTGCGCTCAGCGCCCGTTAATACTACTGCTTTCCAAACTGACTTATTGGAAAGGTAGGTGGCAGTGAGGCCCATTGAACGCAAATCAGAGGTTGCGCGATCAAGGTAGCCATCAGAGCGTATTTCTGATAGACGTGCTTCTAGAGAAAAGCGATCATTGAGCAAACCTGTACCCGCCTGAAGCGTACCCCTGAGCGTGCCAAAAGAACCACCCGAAAGATCCATGCGCGCAAAAGGCTGTGCTTTGAGGTCATTGGTTTTGATATTCACACTTGCACCAAAAGCTGCGGCTCCGTTGGTAGAAGACCCCACCCCGCGCTGCACTTGCATATTTTCTATTGAACCCACTAAATCAGGCATGTTGACCCAATATACATCGTGAGACTCTGGATCATTGACCGGAACGCCGTTGATTGTGACGTTGATACGACTTGCGTCTACTCCACGAATGCGCAAGCTGCTGTAGCCAATTCCGGCACCGGCATCACTCGTTGTAACAACAGAAGGTGTAAACTCGAGAAGCGTTGGCATGTCTTGACCAAAGTTTTTGACCTGTAAGTCTTTTTTGGTGACAGTAACATTATTGGGCGCATCTTTGGCGCGCAAGCCAGATACGACTATACCTTCGATATTTTGAATTCGCTTACTGGTGTCTATGGCCGAAACATTCGTGTTTTGAGCAATAAGACTCGTTGCTTGAAGCAAACATGGCAATATTAGAAATCTTGTTTTCATTTTCTAAAAATTAAACAAGAATAAGGGGCTCTTCTCGACAGTTCTGTAAGTTAAGCGCGTCATCTTCCCTTCGCTGGCATTATCCAAATCAGGTTCAATGGGTATGATCTCAGCCATAAAGGCACCCCTTAGAGACGGCACAAAAATAGTACAAACCTTGTAGCTAAATTCAAGGCTGACATAATTTATTTTAAATATGCTGATAAATAGATGTCATGTTTGCATAAATAGTTCATTTTTTGTATATTAACCTTTCAATTTTGACATGAACACACTAACGTTACTACAAACACCCAAACTCACACGATCGGCCTCACTCAAAACCCTGATCGAGAACCGCACTATTTTCAATCTGCAGCACTGCGAACTCAACTTATTTGAAACGTATCAGCAAGCGGAAAAAGTGGCACTCACTTTTAATGATGTCGGCAATTTTGAGCAATATATTACTGCGTGTAGCAACGGATGTTTTTGACCAAGTTGGGAAAGCCGCATGCGCAGCATCTAGTGCAAGATCGATGTCTTCTTTTGTGGAGCGAGCTGCTTGGGTAAATACCTTACCGTCAATAGGTGAACTGTTGTCAAAATAAACGCCATTGACTGGGTCGACAAACTTACCGCCGATGAAATTGCCATACTTGGCTTTAAATGTTGGGTTTTGTGCTAGATTACTCATAGTGTTTTGTTTTTTAGTTAAAAGCAATACACAAATGAAGTCGCTTTATACAACTTCTTTTAGCACAAAATTTTCAAGATATAGCACTCAAAATTCAAGACGCAACCAAACGAGCAATCTGAACGGCATTGGTGGCGGCGCCCTTGCGCAAGTTATCGGCAACAATCCAAAGATTGAGTGTATTCGCCTGGCTTTCGTCGCGGCGAATTCTGCCCACAAAAACATCATCTTTACCTTCTGCCATTCTAGGCATTGGGTACTCATAATGAGCTGGGTCATCTTGAAGCGTAATGCCGGGTGTTTGAGAAAGCAACGCACGAACCTCCTGTAAATCGAAGTCGTTTTCAAATGAAATATTGACGGCCTCAGAATGCCCACCAACCACTGGTACACGCACTGCTGTTGCTGTTACATTGATGTTTGGATCTAAGATTTTTTTGGTCTCTTTGGTGAGTTTCATTTCCTCTTTGGTATAACCGTTCTCTAAGAAGACATCGCATTGCGGGATGCAATTTTTATCAATTGGGTACTTATAAGCCATGTCACCTTCGATGCCTGCGCGTTCGTTTTCCAATTGCTGAACTGCTTTGACGCCAGTTCCTGTAATTGATTGATAGGTAGAAACCACCACGCGCTTGACGCCGTATTTGCGGTGCAGGGGAGCCAAAACCATTACCAACTGAATGGTACTGCAATTTGGATTGGCAATGATGAGGTCTTGTTTGGTGAGGAGTTGTCCGTTGATTTCCGGAACGATGAGCTTTTTTGTTGGATCCATGCGCCATGCCGAACTGTTGTCAATAACAACTGTTCCTTTCTCAGCAAAACGAGGCGCCCACTCCAATGAGGTTTCGCCGCCCGCTGAAAAAATAGCAATATCTGGAGCCGCTTCTACTGCTGCAGCCAATCCGATGACTGCATATTCCTTTCCTTGATACGTTATTTTTTTACCAACGCTGTTTTCGGAGGCAACCAATAGCAATTCTGTAAAAGGGAATTGTTGCTCTGCCAACACTTCTAACATGACTGAACCAACCATGCCGGTGGCTCCAACTACAGCTACTTTCATTTTTCAATTTTTTACAAAAATAATCTTTGTTTGCCATGCGAAACTTGCTCCTATTAATTTTCCTGATTTCGGCCTGCATACCCCGACCAGTTATTGCCCAAGTTTTTGACGATTTCCACGACCAAAGCCTTTTTCAAGGTCTAATTTGGGGTGGAGATATTGGCGCTTTTCAGACCAACGCCAATAGGCAACTCCAGCTTCACGCCAACAGCCCAGGAGTTTCTTGTATTTATTTCCAACACGGACTCAACAATGCGAATAACTGGGAACTGCGATTTTGGCTACGGCTTAACTTTAGCCCCTCTAGCCTGAACTTTTACCGCTTCTATTTGCAGGCAGATCAAAGCGATTTGTTGAATGCTAACAATGCATTGTTTCTCGAATTTGGAGAAGCAGGTAGCCAAGATGCACCAAAGTTATTTTGTCGGCAAAATGGCAACGATAGTTTAATTGCCGTTGGGCCAGCAGGCAGTGTTGCAGCGGCATTTCAATTATTTTTCAAATGCAAGTTCCAAAATGGTTTGTTTACACTCGAGTCAGAATCGAGCCCTGCCGCTGCAAGCAACCTTTGGTTGTCTGGGCAATTGCCCTCGCTGCCCGCATACCCCTATGCAGGCCTCGCGTGTATCTATACCACGAGCAACACGCAAGGATTCTACCTCGACGACCTTTACGTTGGCGATTTATTGAATACCAATTCTACAGAACTGATTTTCACTGAAATCATGGCAGATCCTGACCCTCAGCATGGGCTTCCCAATACTGAATACATCGAAATTTACAATGCCGGGGCATCATTGATTCAGCTCAACGGCTATCAACTTTCAGATGCAACTAGTTCCTGTACGCTGCCATCTTTTTGGTTGCCGCCCGGCAATTATGCAACGCTAGTTGGAACCGGGCAAAGTAGTGGCTTCATTCCTATGAAGACCATTGAAGTTCCTGCATTTATAAGTTTCAACAATACTGGTGAAACACTTATACTTAAAAACCCTCAAGGGGAATTTCAAGATCAGGTTGCTTACCTTTTAAATTGGTATAAGGATTCTAGCAAAATGGATGGCGGCTACAGTTTAGAACGTTGTTCTTTGGAAGACCCTTGTTCTGCCGCAGACAATTGGCGCGGAAGCGAAGCCCCAACCGGAGGCACCCCTTGCCTGCCCAATTCAGTATTAGACGACCAACCCGATACCACAGCGGCTTTATTGTTATATGCTGAAGTCCGAGATTCGAACCAAATTGCGTTCGTATTCTCTGAACCTATGGACAGCCTCAGTTTAGCCCAAGCTAGCTTGGCGTTTTCGGAGAATCTTGGACCATATGCGACTTTTATATTTTCGGTGCATCAATTGCAAATGGGTGCACAAATGATTATTCTGTTTGAAAACACCCTGCCCAAAAGCCTGCCTATTAATATAGCATTGACCTCCGTAGCTGACTGTTGGGCAAATCAATCTAGTTATCAAACCGTTGCATTGCGTGCTGAGGAACCGAACCTTGGCGACTTACTGATCAATGAAATTTTATTTGACCCACCCGCCAATGGCGCCGATTTCATTGAACTATACAATAGCAGCGACAAATATATTTCTATGTCAAATTGCACAATCGGTAATCATGCAGTGAGTTATAGCTTGCCAAAACACGTCATGAAACCCCATTCTTTTCTCGCGCTTTGTCCTGATACGGCTTTTTTGATCGCCTACTACCCTCAAACCGAAGTCCAAAATTTACGCACCCAACAACTCCCATATTTTTACAATGACAGCGGTACTTGCATACTGCATTCAGGTGGTCTTATCCTCGATCAGCTCAAATACAAGAGCAATTGGCATTCGCCTTTGATACTCGAACCCGAAGGCGTGAGTTTGGAACGGCTCAATGCCACTACCCCAACGCAAAGTGCGCAAAATTGGTTTTCAGCAGCTCAAAGTGCCGGTTTTGCAACACCTGGTGTTGCCAACTCCCAACAATTAGCAGCAAAGCAAAACGGGCAACTTTACCTCAGTCACCCTGAATTGAGCCCAGACCAAGATGGCTATCACGATTTCTTAGAGATACAATACCAACTACCCGCTCCTAATATGTTGGTCCAAGCCGATATCTTTACTTTGAGTGGTCAGTTAGTTAAACACCTTATTAACAATGAATTATTTGGAACTGAAGGCGTTTTAATTTGGGATGGAAGCACAGAATATGGTGCAATTGCAAGCAGTGGAATTTACATTCTTGATTTCGTTGCCTTTTCAACAGACCAAAGTGTATTTTTTAATCGCAGATTGAGTTTCGCGCGCTGTATTAAACGCTAAATTTGAATTAAACTTTTTCAAATGAAAATACTGCTCGCTGTCTTCACTCTTCTTCTCTCGCTTTCTATATCGGCTCAGCGCTATACGAGTGCTATTGGTTTGAGAGGAGGAAGTCCTGGAGTTACCTACTTAAATGCCAAATACAGACTCAACCAACAAGCCTACGAACTTGGGCTCGGTGGTAATACAGGAGCACTCTGGGTGCACGGCAACGCCTATTATCAAAATGAACTCAACGATATTTTGGATTATTATTACGGTTTTGGCGCTAACCTAGGTATCGGTAAAATGAATCAATTTGAAACGGACTTTAGCGGACTTGGTTTAGGTGCATCGGCAGTGGTCGGACTAGAACACACCTTAGAGAATTACCCGTTCAACGTCTCTTTAGACTTAGGCCCAAGTCTTTACGTTCTTCCTCGATTGCAGTTTGGCTTTGCATGGGCATTTAGCGTGCGGTATGTCCTCCACTAAAATCGATTTTTCACCAGGGTCCTCTAATTGGATTGCCAAATTCTTTGAGCTTCTCAATCAAGGTATTTTTAGTATTGACGACGACCTCATTCATCAAAAAGAGGCTAACCTTACGCACTTTATTTCTCATCAATCGGGTCTCATCTACGGCACCGCGCAGTCCTTTGTCTTCTCAAATTCATTAGATAAACGACGCTTCAACACAGACGAGCAACTGCAGCTACTTTTATTTGAAACCCTGTTGTTTACTTTTATCCGAAAACAACAAAAACCAACGAGCACTGCAGAATTCACAAAAGTACTTTTGGCATTCTACAGCGGCTACACCGGATCTAGCTGGGCAGACCAAATTAAATTCAAGACCACCTCCAGACCTCAAAAAAAATTAGAGATTTTACTCTCATCGAGAGTCGGTATCAAAAGTTCTTTTTTAGGGGCGAACTATTGGCTCAAACATCTTTCAAATGCTTTCATTTTTTTAGATGTCATCTTATTTAGAGCCTATTTAGAAGGCGACCAAACGCCCTTTCTCCAAAATTACGAACGCTATACTTCATCAGTACTAAACGGGCTCATCTATGTTGCTTTCATCGACGGTAAAGTAGAAGAAAAAGAAAAACAAATCCTAAAATTATTTATCGCATCTGCCGCTTTACCAAAAGAAACACGTCAAACGTTCATCGAACGAAGTAAAATTGGAATAACATTGAAGGTGCTTCAACAAGAATTAGTGCGCGATCATCTATTAGCACAAATCACTTATGAATTTGGCCATCTTTTACTTCAAAGTGCGCATATCATTCAGCCTGCTGAGCGCGAGAAACTCCGCATTCTTGGTGAAGTGCTCCACATGAATACATCTGAAATGCTGATGTCCGAAGAGATGTGTACCGCATTTATTGCCCAAAGCGGCCCAGAAGAACTACTTGTCTATAAGCAATCTACAGAAGCTAATTTTGCATTTAAGGAAACGAGCAAGCGCTGGCTGCGCATAATTGGTCGAAACAGGGACCGTCTGCTCGCCGAAATGAAAGAGAGCAAAGAACTCATGGCCTTGTTGCAAAAATCTACCAAAGAAGAGCTCAGCACTGAAGAGAAAGAACAAGTAAAAACACAATTCTACGATATCCTCAAATCAATGCCAACCCTAGCATTGTTTCTTTTACCTGGCGGAAGCCTGCTCCTACCTATCGTCATGAAACTCGTGCCGGAGCTTATCCCCTCTGCTTTTAAAGTCAATGAAGTAGAAAAAAAATTAACTGATGATGAACTGTAAAATACATATCCATTTGCTCAATGAGTTGTTTTCTCAGGAACTAGCAGATGCAAAACACGACGGCAAAGAATCTGCTGACAACCTCCGTTATGAATGGGAAGACGAATTAGAAATGACATCTGAAGTCACCGAAATCAAAGAACAACCCACGGCTACCTATACACTCGCCGGTTACGACGAAAACGACGAACTATTTTCTTACGAAATTGGAGATATGCATCTTTTCGAAATACACTCCAAAGACAACCCAATTGCTTATGTGGGTGCTTCTCAGAGTATTGTAGACCATTGCACTCTTACAACAGACGAAAACACACATACCATACGTATTTTTCTAAAAGACTACGAGCCAATGGCCAATCCTGTCCCTGGCATTTTTATCGCATCAAAAGCGTTTCCAAAAGCCCTCATCAGATGATTGAATTAAAAGGTATTGAACTCAATTATCAAAAACCCATTCTCAAGGGAATCCACCTACAAGTCAAAAGAGGTGAAATTCTTGGGCTTGTCGGTAAAAGTGGCGCTGGGAAGTCTTCACTGCTCAAGATTTGCGCAGGTCTGCAGGACCCCGATGCGGGGCAAATTGTGATTGATGGCAAACCACAAACTGCGGTGCGTAATTTATTGGTTCCGGGTTATGCGGGGCTTGCAATCGTTAATCAAGATTTCAAACTAGATCCGTACCACACCGTCGAAGAAAACCTCCGAGAAGCCATCTTACACTGGCCTTATGCCAAAAGAGATAAGCGCGTGCAAAAACTCCTGCGTTTATTTGGCTTAAAAGACATCGGTAGCACCAAAGCGCATCTCATTTCTGGCGGCGAACAGCAGCGAGTTGCTATAGCCCGGGCTATTGCCGATCAGCCAGCATACCTATTGCTAGATGAACCCTTCGGGCACCTAGATGCGCATTTGCGTCAAAAGCTAAGTGCTCACCTTATGGACCTCCGCGACGAAGAAGACACCGGAATTATCTTGGTCTCTCATGAAGGTCAGGATGTTCTTGGTCTCTGCGATCATATTAGTATTTTACAAAATGGCAAGCTTTCCAAAAAATACAAACCTGAGGAGGTTTACTACCATTACAAAGCACCTGAGCGAGCGCGCCTTTTTGGGCCATTGAATACGCTTAAAATCAATGAAGAACTCGTTCATTTTAGACCAGATGAATACAAAATTGCGTCAAACGGAATCGAAGTTCATTTTGAAAAAGCACTTTTTGTCGGTGGGCTTTATTTAAACTACATGAAGAGCGCTCATCAAGAACGCATCTTACTTTATGCCTTCGAAAAATTAACTGAAATCAAAGCAATTGAAATCTGCAAAAAATAAACATGGCAAAATACGCCTTACGCTTCAAGCATTTTGGACAGCGCTCAAAACCTATGTGCAAAAAGGTGCTTTTCATCACGGTGCTGCCTTAGCATACTACACCCTTTTTGCCTTCATCCCGATCATCTACCTCACCACCTCCATTTACGGTCGGATCATCGGTCAGCAAAACATGCGAGAAATCATTAGTTCATTATTGAAGTCAGGGCTTGGCCTACAAGACAGCACCTCGATTTTACAACTTGTGGACAGCATGTCTTTTGAAAAGCCCAATTTCTTTTTAGAACTCGCCAGTGTTGGCATCTTGCTTTACACTTGTTCTGCCTTTATGATTTCGCTCAAACGCAGTCTTAATGAGTTCTTCCACGTCAGTATCAAGAGTAGAGAAGAATCCAATCTATTTATGGAGATCATTGGCTTTCGGTTTGTTGGCGTGCTCTTACTTGCCATTTTTGCACTTGTGATCATTCTTTTCTATTTCCTACAAGTATTTATTTTTTCTGCCATCACCAGTTGGCTTCATTGGAATAATGGCTTTGTAGACTTCTCCATGCACGCACTACAGATTTTGTTGACTTTACTTTCAAATGCATTCATTTTTACCCTCATTTTTAAGTATATGCACAATGCCAAAGTAAGTTGGCGCATTGCTCGAAATGGCGCAATTACTACGGCAATCCTACTTTATTTGAGCCAATTAGTGATTGGCTACTATTTACAACATTTCTTTATCATGGGGCAACTAGGTGTGGCTAACTCCATTTTTATCATGCTCGCTTGGGTTCACTACTCTGCACAGATTGTTTTCTTTGGCGCCCAATTCACTTACCAAATCGGTAAGGATTTCCGTGAACGAATACAGACGGACGTTAAAGAAACGACGGTGGTTTCCTGAATTCCAATTTAGCGTCTCTGAAAATACTAGAGGTATTGCGTATCGTGAGCAAGAAACTTTTGTTTCCGCCGATTGGCACGTAATAGAAAGACAGCGCCCAACAGTGCATATTCCGATTCAAAGAAAAATAGGCATTGGTGAGGCGACCTTCTTGTAAATTAAAATTCAGATTTCCGGATAAATTCCATCGTTTGGTGAAGCTGAGGTCTCCGCTGAACACTAAGGTCTGAACAAATAACCAAGAATCGGGGTTGGTCGGGCTGATATCCTGATTTGCTCTAATGCCATACACATGAGATAAATTCAACTTCCAAGGAATATCATAGTAGATTGCCCGCTCTGGATGCAATGCATAATAATTGAAATCGGCATTCCAGTCTTGTTCATTGAATAAGGCGCTGTGGTCTTGAATTTTTTTACGGTCCTTTTTGGGTGCTAATACAACGCTTGTGGTCAGGTTGGTCGTGGTTAAGCGACCTAATTGTTGTTTGTTGTTCCAAGCATAAGTCCCGATTGTGGCACCCTCAGCATTCCAAGCATAAGGGCTCCATTGTGCGTTAGATACAAAATTGATCCAGTTAGCCGGACTGATGCGCAGGTTGAGTGCCATATCAGAAAGCTTCATGCTATCCTTCGTAAAATCGTAATTACCCGTAACAGAAAATTGATCAATGAGCCTTATTTTTCTGTAGCCTGTTAGTGTGTCTTGGGCAGATTTAAATTTCAGTTCTGCAGTATTATTGATACCAAATGTGAGCAAAGATGCTTCGCGTACAGATCCGACGGAATAGATACTTCGCTCAAAAGGTGAATAGGTAATTGGTGCCTGATTCGGACCTGCATTGGCGCTTACAAGCGGATTCCAGCCTGGAGTGTAACGATAACCGATATTAGGTGTCATTAAGTGGCGCAACCTGGCTTGTTTTGGACCTACAAAACGGTAATAACCATAAAGAACGGTTGTAGCAGTCAGGTTAAAATTGAGTTCGTGACGCATGGCCATTTGCCTTAGGGTATCGATTTGTGTTTTGTTGGCTATCGGGTCATAGGATTTAACGATTTGCTGAAAATTGATTTTGTTGCCGTAATTGAGGCTCGGATTGATCTTTACGGCGTTCTTAAACAAACCTGAATTTGTTTGAATACTGATGCCCTGGCTTATCCCATTCATGAGTCGTTGGCCAATAGCTGTAAAATCGCCGTTGGTCAGCAAGGAATCGGCAAATTGCGAACGGTTTTGGGCTTCTAAATTATAGGTCACGCCAATGCGCTGGATTGTTTTTTTCCAGTTTTTATCTGCTGTTTCAAAAACGTCTTTGAAGGGAAAGACACGCGTTACATTCACGTTCAAAACCGGGCTCGTCATGGAAATATTCTTGGCAATAGAGTTTTGACGCAAGGACATTTTGAGACCAGTATTGATCGGTTTTCCAGGGAAATTGCGCGCTAAATTGATATCTGAATTGAAAGAATTGGAGAAATACTCAGGGTTGATCGGGTCTAAGGAGTTTTTAGATTGATTATCTGAGATAAAATTGACATTCGAGGAGAAATCCCAAAATGGATTGGATTTGGGTGCTTTTCGGTGGTTCCAGGAAACAATCACTTTATTGCGTTTGATATTTGTCGGAAAGCCGCTATTGAATTGCTGAAAGCCCAGTGATAAACGGCCGCTGTAGCCATAGCGTTTGGCGTAGTCGAGGTCATTGCGCAGCCCCCAAGAACCCCGGCTATACAAATTTGCATAAACCGATGTTTGATAGTGGTCATTGATTGGAAAATACCAACCCAGGTTCTGAAAACCAAAGCCATAGGCCGAAAGCGGAATAAATTCTGGAAACAACAAGCCTGAAGTGCGCTCTTTTTGATTGGTCGGGATAAACGCAAATGGCAAACCAAGCGGAGTCGGGATACCCGAAACCCATAAATTCATTGGACCTGTTACTATTCTTTCATTTGGTACTAGAACACCTTTACTCAACTGAAAATGGTAATGAGGCTCTAATAGATCGCAAGTGGTCAATACACCTTGTCTCAAATGCAATTCTTCATTTGCCTGTCGTTTGGCTGTACCCATTCGAAAATAAAATTCATCTTGCTTGATGGCCAAAGCCTTGATGTATGCCTTTTGGGTTTTGTAATTCATTTTGAGGGTCTCACAGCGAATGGTTTCTGCACCTTCCGTGAGTTCAGGAAACTCAACTTTTGCACCCAAACTGTCTATCCGGTAGCTCGCCTCTACCTGGTTTGAATCGATATCGATAAGGATGTAGCCTGCTTTCAAAGAAAATCCTTCACTTTGAACTTCCGCGTTTCCGTAGAGATAGATGCGCTTGTTTTGCACATCGTGTCTGATCTTTTGAGTTGCTTTATAAGTTACGATTTGAGTGAGACTTTCTCCGTTGACATACAGTGTATCTTGAGCTGTAACAAAAGTCGAGGCACACATTATTAACAATGTGGCGAAGAAAAGTTGTAAAAAGCGCTGGCGCTGACTCAAGATGCTTACTTAGATTTGTAATATGCAGGAAAAACGTACAAAGCTACCAATTTTCAATGGCTTGCAAAAAAACGCATGTAGTCTCTTTTTATTGGCTGCACTTGTTTTATTTTCAACCAACCTTTCATGGAGCCAAGCGAGCAAAATTAAAACCGTGGTTATTGATGCCGGGCATGGCGGGCATGACCCTGGTTGCCATGGTGCTCAAAACAATGAAAAAGAAGTTTGCTTATCGATGGCGCTCAAATTAGGTGCCCTCATCAAAGAACGCTATCCAGAAATCAAAATTATTTACACGCGCAGCACCGATGTTTTTGTCGAATTAGCGGAGCGTGCAAACATTGCCAATCGCAATAACGCCGATCTTTTCATATGTATTCATGCCAATGCCGGCAGCACAACTGCTTATGGTTCAGAAACCTATGTTCTCGGCTTACACCGAACAGATGCCCAACAGAAAGTGGCAGAACGCGAAAATGCGAGTATTGCATTAGAAGACGATAAAGGTGCCAAATACCGCTCTTACGACCTCACTCCAGACGGTATTATTGCACTCCAATTCCAATTGGCCGTCTTCCACAGACAGTCGATTCTTTTTGCAGAAATGATTCAAAAAGAGTTCAAAAAAATCGGACGTTACGATCGTGGTGTCAAACAAGCAGGCTTCCTTGTATTGTACAAAACCACTATGCCAAGCGTTTTGATTGAAACAGCATTTTTACCAAACCCCACAGAAGAGAAATTAATCGGAACTGCAGAAGGTCAGCAAAAAATGGCGCAAGCGATGTTTCAGGCTTTCATCAACTACAAAAATGCGACAGAAGGCAAAACGGTAGTGAGCGGCACCACCACTCAACAAAATACAACAGAGGTAAAGCCTAACGGGAATAATCCAACAAAACCCGTAGAAACACCTAAAGAAACTACAAAAGAGCAAGGATTAATATTTAGAGTGCAAATCGAAACTTCAAACAAAGCGATATCCACCAAATCAAGCCATTTCAATGGCCTTGAAATATTTGAATATCAAGACAATACCTTGTTTAAATACTGTACCGGGACATTTCCAAATGACCTACAAGGTGCAAAAAATTATAAAAATGAGCTGATTCAAAAAGGCTTTGCGAATGCTTTTGTCGTAGCTTTCCTCGATGGAGAACGCATCAGTATTGAAAAAGCCATTAAATTAGCAGAAAAAAACTAGCTTGAAATTCTCCAAAGAAATCAAAGCCGCTGTTATTGCGCTTGTTGCCATTGTGGTGCTCATTGCCGGAATCAACTTCCTGAAAGGCAATAGCTTTTTTGGCGGCGACGACGTCTATACCGCCTATTTTCCTAATTCGGGCCAATTAATGGTCTCTTCAAACGTTACCTTAGACGGCGTAGAAATCGGAAAAGTACTCAGTATCAAATCCAATCCGAATGGTGATTCTCTCCACAAAGTGAAAATGACCTTCAACATCCACAACTCCGACATTCGTTTGCCAAAAGGTACGGTAGTAGAAATCGGGTCTCTGGATTTTTTTACCAAAGCGCTCGTCGTACAACTCCCCACTGCTGGTAATGGCTCGTTTTACAAAGTAGGTGCAACCATACCCGGCCGTGTCTCTGTAGATATGGTTACACAGGTTAAGGCCTACGCAGACCCGATTTCGCAGAAATTACAAACCATGATGTTATCTGTGGACAAAATGGTTGGTTCGCTTTCCTCTTTCTGGGACACCACCGCAACAACTGAAATCGAAGGTAGCCTTAAGCAAGTGAAACTCACCATTAAAAAATTGGGGAATGTCGCAGACGAACTACAAGGTTTTGTTGCCTCAGAGCGCGCTCAATTTTCTAAAATCATGACCAATGTTGAGTCTATAACGCTCAATCTTCGCAAAAGCAATGACGAAATCACTGCTATTGTTGGCAATGCACGCAAAATTACCGACGAGCTCGTTACAGCCGATTTCAAAGGCACTATTCTCGAAGCACAAACCACCCTCAAGAAGTTCAATATGGTATTAACAGAAGTTGAGAAAGGGCAAGGGACACTCGGCAAACTCATCCACGACGACAAACTTTATGCAGAACTCGTTGCCACCAACAACGACTTGCAGAATTTGGTCACTGACCTTCAAGCGCACCCCGAGCGCTATGTTCACCTTTCAGTCATTGGTGGCAAAACCAAAGGCTTGCAACTTTCAAAGAAAAACGAAGACAAGCTTCAAAAAATGTTGGATAGCTTGCCTGAATAAACTCATCTCATGCAACAACTCATTTTTGGCGTTCTTACGCTCGCAAGTTTTGGATTTTTTGCATTTAACCTGCGAAAAATTGCCCAAAACATCCATATGGGGCTACCCCTAGACCGCTCAGACCGTAAAGCAGACCGATGGCGTACTATGCTACTTGTGGCACTTGGACAAAAGAAAATGTTCACGCGGCCTATCCCAGCGCTTTTACACTTGGCCTTGTACGCCTCATTTGTGATCACCCAAATTGAGCTCATCGAAATTTTAGTAGATGGCATGAGCGGTTCACACCGTTTCTTTCAAAATGGCCTAGGTGGTTTTTATACCTTCATAATCAGCTTTATTGAAG
>Ga0315905_10001458_pt1 | contig 25399 bp, 27 predicted proteins | sample LakEriMetagenome_5_FD_203522 | JGI IMG/M metagenome (GOLD analysis project Ga0315905, IMG submission 203522) | Freshwater fungal communities from buoy surface, Lake Erie, Ohio, United States - Buoy 4 MA121 | ecosystem: Environmental > Aquatic > Freshwater > Lake | place: USA: Lake Erie, Ohio...
GTGAAGAGCTAAGCCGTGCAATCGCCTCTATGGATGTATTGATCACAACTGGAGAGAACGAAACATTTTGCCAGGTAATTCAAGAGGCCATGGCGGCAGGATTACCAGTGATTGCTCCTGAAATTGGGGGACCAAAAGATTTAATTGATCACGGAACTACCGGACTTTTCTATAAGCCGAGTGATGATTTTGATATCCGAAAAAAAGTTTTACAGTTAGTCAATGACAATGAACTAAGAGCACAAATGAGCAAGAATGCCTTTGCAAAGGTTCAAAGCCGCACCTGGTCCAAGGTTTGCTCAGAGCTATTTGAAATCTATGAGCAGACTCTTCTGGGAAGTAAGAGTGAAGGCTTTGCTTCATGACTCGCATAGCCCACATCGCAAATATGTATGGTCCAAAAAGCGGTGGACTAAAAACAGCAATGCGTGAATTAAGCCATGAATATGCCTTGAGAGGCCATGAAGTATTACTAGTAGTACCTGGAGCAAAGAGTGAATATTCCAAAACGGGGGCGATCACAACAATTAGTGTGGCTGCACCGAGAATTCCCTTTTCCGGTGGCTATCGGATAATTCTCAATACTGGGGCAGTTATAGACCTTCTAAAAAATTTCCAACCGGAGGTTTTAGAGGTATCTGACAGAACGACTCTTTTACGCGTTGCACGTTGGGCGCGAAGAAAAGAAATACCAACTGTATTTTTCGCCCATGAGCGTGTAGACGGAGTTGTAAAAGCCTTTGGAAAGTTAATCCCCTACAAAAACTTCTTAACTCGCCGTTGGAATTTATTTACATCAAAATCTGTAGATCGAATAGTTGCAACTACAAATTTTGCAGCAGGGGAGTTCGTGGATCTGGGGATGCAAATAAGTAACACATACAGTTCACAGCTTGTATCGATTCCTTTGGGTGTTGATTTAGAATTATTTGATCCCTCAAATAGACATTCAAATGCTGATCTCTACGGGAGTCTTCCAGATCAATTCTTGTTGGCCTGTACACGCTTATCTAAAGAGAAAGACCCTCTATTTATTCTACAGATTGCTAGATCTCTGGCCGATTTTGGCATTGAAACTCCCATTGTTATCGCTGGATCTGGGCCAATGGAGAAAAAGATCGCACGAATTATCGAAAGCGAAGAGTTAAATGTCATTCTTTTAGGCTTTGTCGCAGACAAAGATTTTCTTGCTAAGTTGATGTCACAAGCCAGCGCCTTCTTGGCTGTGGGTCCCATTGAAACATTTGGACTAGCCGCACTTGAATCACTTGCATCAGGTACTCCAGTCATTTGTCGCCAAGAAGCAGCTATCTCTGAAATTATTAGTTTGAAGTCAGGTTCAGCACTCCCTCGTGATGAGGCCCAGTGGCGTGATCAGATCATTGATTTCTTACATCTAGATCGTGAATCTGTCAGAAGTCATGCACGTGCTCGCGCCGAAACTTTCTCTTGGGAAAGGAGTGCAGATATGTTGCTTGATCTATATGAATTGGAGCGCATCGCATGACAACTCCTACATTCGAGCAGAGTGGTTTACACAATAGAAATCCTTTGTATCAGCTTCGCCACGTAACAAATTTAAGAGTAATTGCAATGGGTGATAGTTCTGTTTTTGGAGTAGGCGATCATGGTGACACCATTCCATCGGTGGGAGCAGGATGGGCTGGACGACTTGCCCACGATCTAGGCGCAACTCGCTTCATAAACGTTGCTAAAAATGGTTCCAGAGCCAGGGATTTGGTGAAGAATCAACTCAGTGCCGCACAAGCTTTAGATCCAGATTTAGTTTTGATCTGTATAGGCACCAACGATGTGCTTCGGGGGGATTTTTCACCCGAAGAGATTCGCGAATCTTTGTTTAAAGTAATTGAAATGTTGGATAACTCCAAAACTTTGATTGTTTTGTTGGGATTACCTAATCCGATGCGTACAGCGCCAGGACCGATAGTGCTACGAAAGATACTCTGCGCTCGAGTAGCAATAATCAATCAGATTTATTCAGAGATTTCTGATAAAGAATTGGCCCTTTTTGTTCCAACATGGAATTCAAAGATCGCTCACGAAAAACGACTGTGGCACATAGATCGCATGCATCCATCTCCACAGGGGCATCAACTTATTGCCGATCTAGTGCGAAGAAAGATGGAGCTTCCTAGACGTTCACGCAAGAAGTTAGCAACTAAAATTGACGTCACAAAGAGCAAAGAGACCAAATGGCTGTTGATAAATGGCACGAAGTGGTTTGTGAAAAGAAGCGTTGATTTAATTCCAGCACTAATTTGGCTGATTATTTCAGAAAAAATTCGCCAAATTAGAAAAATTAATTAACTAACCTACTTCTCAAGAAAGCTAGTTAGCTATAGGAATAAGCGAAACAGCAAAGATTTGCCAGGCTAGAAGTGATTTAGCACCAAGACTCAAGATCAAGTAAGTCTTTTCGCCAAACATATAGCTAGTCCACTTTCCCACTCCGCGATACTGCAACCACTGATTCAGGCCGAAACAGAAAAAGAAAATAGCCTGAACAATCATGATTAAAAAGAGTCCGTCAGGTGCTTCATCTAGTGGAATTTGAGAGATATTTACGGCCATTGCTAACCACGGCGTAATTCCAGCAAGTGTTCCAAACCAGAATGGCATCATTGTTGTTGAAGTGCGCCCTGGCGGGTTCATCTTCTCTTGCAGCCAACCAAATAGAATCATTGCAATATTTGCGCCAACAACGGCCACCAAAGCCGCAAGAGTCAAAATTCCCCAGTACATACTGATAATCGCAACCATGAGGGATGCACTGATTGAGTACTCTGCCCAGCGAAAGCGATTGATTCCCTTTTTAAGGTCAGCTTCGTACGTGTTTCGTGCAAATGTTGATGTTAGCAAATGATCTAAACCAGCTAATGCAAGGAATGCGCCTATTACCCAGCCAACTCGTACTTCAAAAAGAGTTGAAGACACTAACCCCTCTGTTCCTGGGGGACCAGCTGGAAATGAGCTAAGTACCTTAAGTGCGAAATCATTTGTAAGGAGCAACATGGCTATTGCCTGCCCAAAGTGGAGAATTGTTAGCGTCAGGTTCCATTTACGAACATTGGCTAATTTTTCAGTGGTAACTCCAGTAGCAATTACTGCATTTGTTGCTGACATGCGCATCTCCTTATAGAGGAACATTTAGTAGGCACTAATAAGCTTGATTTGACTAAAGTTTAACATTTAAGGCGATATTTATATGGCGTGACACAGATGGCTGTAATTAAACAAAGACACCGTGCTCACTTTGTTAGCCACTTCTTGCGCTCAGTTTCAGAGAATTTCTCAATGGCATAGCGAAGCATTGTCCTTGGCATCACAGAAACATTTTTCTCTAAGAATCTCCTTAATTCGATTGGATTACGTTTGCCCATTTCACGGAGCATCCAACCCGTTGCCTTGTGAATCAAATCCTGTTCATCGCGCAGTAGCACTTGAGCTATGACAAGAGTTGGCTGTGGAATTGCTTCTCGGATAAAGGCAAAGGTGAAGACAATTGCAACCCGTCTTTGCCACAGGGATTTACTCCTTGCGAGTTTAAAAAGTAATTGGTTGCTTGAGCCTAATCCAATCAAGTATTGACCAATGATGGGTGCACTTACGTCTACTAGATCCCAATTGTTTACTCGCTCTGCCTTTACCTGTTTTAAGTAGAAATCAAATATCTTTTTGTGGACAGTCGATTCTGAAGATGACTTGAATTGAAGCGTCAGGATCACCAAACCACAAAAGCGAACCTCATGAAACTTAGAGGCCATCAGCTTATCTATTTGGGACAGTGATAAATCTTTGTATTCATTGGCAATTTTTCTTGTCTGCGGGACCGTAACGCCTAAGAAAACATCGCCATGCCCATATTCGCCCTTTGATGTTTTAAAAAATCTTTGTAAGTGTCTGGCTTGGGTCGGGCTTGCCTCATCCTGTATCGCTTTTATAACTCTAGCTGCAGACATAAGAAAACTTTATAACACGATTAAAGCTTCCCTAGCCTTGTGACCCTTGTATTCTCAGCGAGCTTTAGGCAGACACGCGAGGAATTGATCTTGCAAAGATTCCAATCTCCCTTAGGCTTTTGAAATGAGCGCTTTAGATTTTCTTATCGTAGGTGCTCAAAAATCTGGCTCGACAAGTTTGCGAGCTTTTCTTGGTGAACAAGAAAAAGATATCTTTATTTTAAATCGCGAGCTCCATTTTTGGAATAGAAAAGGTCAGTATCAAGATGGAGCAGGGCTTAGCACATACCTTGAAAATTTTGCAGAAGCTAAGCCGAATCAAATCAAGGGTGAAAAATCACCTAGTTACCTTGTCAGCCAAGAGGCACCTGAGCGCATTCACAAACATTTTCCTGAAGTAAAAATTATTGCAATCTTAAGAAATCCTATTGATCGAGCATATTCAGCCTATTGGCATGGACGGCGCGTGGGCGCAATCGAGACTTCCACTACTTTTGGGGAAGCGGTTCGAAACTATAAAGTAAATCAAGGTAAACCCTATGGAGATATGATTACCGCTGGCTTTTATTCTGAGCAAATTGCGCGCTACCTTAATTTTTTTCCGTTGAAACAACTTCATGTCATAAGTTTTGAATCGACTCTGACGCAAAGCGGCGATGAACTTCACGGAGTGCTTAAATTTCTACTTCCAAATTCTGCTATTGCCAACCAAGAGAGCCAATTAGCATTTCCAAAGCGCAATGTCGCACGAGCAAGCAGATTCCCAAAGTTAAATGAGGCAATCTTTAAGAGCAAATTACTTAGCTACTCGACGAAGTCAAGAATCTCAAAGAAATCACTAGTAGACCTTAAAGTTCCAGAAATGTTAGAAGATGATAGAAAATTCCTTCAAGATATCTATGCAGGAGAAAATCAGGCGCTGCAGTCGATCCTGGGTAAGAATTTTGCTTGGGATATCTAGCTAAAAGCTTAAATTATTGGAACTCGATACTGACGTTTGCCAGATTCCAACACGTAACTGTCGTATAGCTTTCGTGCAGTTTGATTTGTTTCATCAGTGTTCCAATAGACCCGTGAGCAACCACGTGCTTTAGCCTCATTAATCACTGCATCGATTAAGGCTCGTCCTATTCCCTGGCCGCGGATGCTTTGATCAACGTATAGGTCCTCCAACAGGCACTGCCCATTTTCTGACCAGGTTGAATTTTGAAAGTTGAATGTTGTCATACCTATAATCTGACCATCACGTTCGGCCACTAGGCAATAAAGATTAAAATTGGGATCAAGTAAACGCTTCCATGTAACTTCAGTTTTATCGGCTGAAAACTCAGTTTTGTAGAAAGTTAGATACCCCTTCCACAGTTGGAGCCAACGCTCTTTATCGCCCAGCTCAACTGGTCGAATGGACAGGTTCATAACCAAAGGCTACCAAACACATCCACCGGAACTCCTTTGGTAAATGTTCAACGGTTCCTCTTGTTCCGGCAGCAAATGACATACATTTTGACCAGTAGAATCGGCACATGCATACAAAAGCTGAATTTTGGTTTGATCCAATGTGCCCATGGGCCTTCATTACTTCAAGATGGATCCTAGAAGTTTCAAAAGTTCGTGATATTGAAATTTCTTGGAACATTTTTAGTTTGCCACATTTAAACAGAGATAGAGAAATGCCTGAACGATATAAAACTATCTTTGCTAATTCTTGGTCTTGCACCCGTGTTATCAAAGCCGTTGAAAATCAGTTTGGCAAGGAAAAAACTTTGCCGCTTTACACAGCAATTAGCACTCGTATTCATGTCCAAAAAGAGAGTGTCTCACAAGATCTTTTAATTGATGCCCTTAGTGAGATTAGCGTTGATTCAAAATTTGCCCTAGAGATGAATAACTCGGATTGGGACAAAGAGATCATCCAAAGCCATGAACGAGGAATAAAGCTAGTTGGTGATGATGTAGGAACACCGATTATTGCAATCAATGGGATTGGATTTTTTGGTCCAGTGATTTCTCCTGCACCTAAAGGTGAAGATGCAGGAAAACTATGGGATGGAGTGGTTCTTTCTGCTTCATATCCTGGTTTTTTTGAGATTAAGCGTTCAAGGACTGTTGGTCCAATTTTTGACTGAACTGAGGGTCAACAACAACAGTTCTATCGCGCATTTTGTTCACTACACAGGTAACCTTGCGCAGGTTAAAAAAACATGAGGAGCATTCGGATTGCCTAAAGCAGATATTAGAACGGCGTTGTTGGCCTATGGCGCAATTGGTGATGAACACAATAAAGCTTTGCTCTCAACACCAGGGATGGTTCTTTCTGCGGTTTGTGACACTAATCCAGAGCGAGTAGATGCAGCGCTTCATATCGCTCCAAATGCCAAAGGCTTTAATGATGCAAAGGCGATGCTTGACTCTGGAGAAATAGATCTTGTAGTTATCTCAACACCACCTAACTCGCATTTTTATTGGGCTAAAGAAGCGTTAACACGTGGAATAAATGTTGTACTAGAAAAACCAATGGCTCTGACAACTAAAGAGTGTGATGAGCTAATGGCGATCGCTGATGCATCACAACTTTTGCTCGTTGTCTATCAAAATCGTCGATTTGATGCAGATTTTGTGACCATAAAATCCTTAATTGATTCCGGTGCAGTCGGTGAAGTCTTTCATTACGAAAGTTTTGTGGGTGGATATTCAAAGCCATGTTCTTATTGGCACTCAGATGTTGCAGTTTCAGGTGGTGCAATATTTGACTGGGGCAGCCACTTTATTGATCAGATTTTGGCTGTTATTTCATCACCACTTCAATATGTAACTGGACTTAATCAAAAACGAGTATGGAATCACGTAACAAATGCTGACCATGCACAAGTGACACTGACATTTACAGATGGAGTTCAAGCAATCTTTACAAACTCCGACCTGGCTGCTGCACGTAAGCCGAAGTATTTTATTCTGGGCACTAATGGTTCAATCGTGGGGGATTGGGATTTAAGCGCTGGTGAATCAGTGGCCGATCTTCCGGCGAAAATCTCTGTTCACCGGGCCGATGGCAGCGTTGAAGCTATTGAGCTTAAGTCATTGAAACCCTATGCATTTCATGAATCACTAGTGGCAAGAATTAATGAGGGCAAGACTATGTCTGTGACATCAACACAATCTCGAGATGTTGTTGCGATTATGCAGGCTGCGGAGGAATCTGCGCTAAAGAATGGTTTGCCGGTTACTGCAAAGTTACTCAGAGCATGAGTATCCGTTGGGGATTTCTCGGTGCTGGTTCAATTGCAACAAAGGCTTTAACACCTGCTGTTCACGGTGCAAACAATGCAACATTGCAAGCTGTTGCCAGTAGAGATGCAATTCGCTCACAATCTTTAGAGCCAGTCAGAGTTCATTCAACTTATCAAGATTTATTAGATGATCCAGAGATTGATGCGGTCTATATCTCCTTAGCAAATCATCAACATTGTGAATGGAGCATCAAGGCACTTCAAGCGGGAAAACATGTGCTGTGCGAAAAGCCAATTGCAATGGATGCAAAAGAAGCAAGATTGATGGCTGAAGCTGCAAAAAATAACGATCGTATGCTTGTTGAGGCAGTATGGACGCGTTGGCATCCACGTTTTGTTCGCATGGTTGAGCTTGTACAAAATGGCGCAATTGGTGAGATTAAAGCAATCAACGCATCATTCACATTTCCAGGTTCCTTAGAAGGAAATTACAGATTGTTACCAGAGATGGGCGGTGGAAGTTTGTTTGATGTTGGACCATATCCACTTCATGCATGGTCTGCGCTCACACAGGGGAATTTCAACATGACAATTAATTCTGTGGAACGAAATATGAGTTCGACTGATGTAGATATGACAACTCGAATAGATTCAACATTAAATGGATCCATAGCTGCTCATGCTCTGACATCATTTGAAAGAGATGAAGAACAAGAGTTGTTAGTTACTGGTTCACTTTTATCAATTGAAAATATTGGTAACGATGCATTTACCTCATATAAAAATACGAGTGTTTTAACGATTGGAGATACATTAGAGACGTTTGCACCTGTTGATCCATATCAATTGATGGTTGAAAACTTTGGAGCACGAATGAATGGTGAAAAAAGCTGGATACTTCCATTTGAAGAAACAATCAGAGTGATGGAGATTCTGGATCAGATCGCAGCAACCAAGGGCGGATTGAATCCCTCATAAATCGGGCTACCAGCCGTTGATCTGAGCCTGACATAGGGTTTCTTCATGCCTCGTTAACCTTTTGTTCACTTTTTCTCTGCTTTACATTAGAGGTAGGCGTGCATGATCACCCAGTGAGCATCATTGAAAATCCCAACCGAAGAGACGTCCCAAATCCTCGCGAGATTACGACAGAACCACGATTTTCAGATCGCGCTTTTAGAGCAGTTGTCAGTTCGGGCGGCTTTATTGCACTTCTTTTACTTGGCTTAATTTCTTTTTTCCTTCTCTTTAACGGTTTTAGTATTTTTAGAACTGAGGGTTTGAGTTTTGTTACCTCTTTTGACTGGATCGCAGAAAGTATTGAAAGTGGAACCGAAGCATCCTATGGAATTGGTGCGATGCTCTATGGCACATTAGTGATTGGTTTTCTTGGATTGTTCTTTGGATTCCCACTTGCATTAGGTGCTGCTTTGTTTCTTTCTTATTACGCACCTGAGTGGCTTAAAAAACCAATGGTACTTATTGTCGATGTTATGGCTGCAATTCCTTCAATTGTCTTTGGGCTTTGGGGGTACTACGTACTGATGCCACATGCGGAAGAGTGGGCCAGATTAATTAATAAGTACTTAGGTTTTATTCCAATTTTTTCAATGCCTGGTGACTTTTATACACGTTCACCGTTTATCGCAGGACTTGTGCTTGCAGTTATGATCATTCCCATTATTACATCGATCTCACGTGAAGTCTTTGCACAAACTCCATTGGATCGAATTCAAGCTGCATATGCCTTGGGTGCGACCAGATGGTCAATGATTCGCGCAGTTGTTATTCCTTATGGAAGAGGCGGCGTGATCGGCGGCGCCATGCTTGGGCTTGGCCGTGCAATCGGTGAAACAGTCGCTGTTTACACAGTACTCAACCTTGTCTATGACATTCGACCAGAGATTTTATTGAGTGCGGGTGGATCGGTCGCATCTTTAATCGTAAACAAATTTAGTGAAGCAGGCCCACAAGAGTTAAAGGCTCTAATGGCTGCTGGATTCGTTCTCTTTATGGTCACACTTGCGGTTAACTTTTTTGCAAATGCAATAATCAGTAGAACGGCGCGCAAGGAATGAGTATCGTGACGGATAACAAGCCTCAGGAACCCGTAGTTCCAAATAAATCCTCTGTGCCAAAGCCGATCAAGCCTTGGAAAGCAACTCCAAAGCAATTGCTCCCAGATTTTCTTGGTGCACTTGGCGCGGTAATTGGCACCTTAATAGTGGTTGCATTCTCACCGATGGCGGGCATCCTGGGTTTTGTTTTGACTTTCATAATTATTTCAGTCATTACCGCTGCAGCTATAAGTGGGATTCGCCAAGATCGTAAAGCGGCTGCAAACTCGGTATCAACTATGGTTATTTATTTCCTTGCAGCCTTTGTATTACTTCCCGTGGTTTCTATAATCTTTGAAATCATTAGAAAGGGCGCACCAGGGCTTTCTATTGGACTTTTTTTCGATGACATGTCGGTTACCTCAACAGATGCGCCGTTAAATGAGGGCGGACTGCTCCATGCATTAGTTGGCTCACTTTATGTTGTTGCACTAGCAACTATTGTGAGTATTCCAATTGGTATTTTGACTGCTCTTTATCTAACCGAAGTAAAAGGGAAGGCTGCTGGAACCGTTCGATTCTTTGTCCAAGCGATGAGCGGAGTTCCATCTATTGTTGCAGGTCTTTTTATCTATGCTGTGTGGATGATTACTTTTGGGGGAACTTATACAACAGCTGCTGGTGCTCTAGCCTTGACAATCTTAATGATTCCAACTGTTGCCCGTACCGCTGAAGAAGTTTTGAAGCTGATTCCAACAGATTTACGTGAGGCAGGATTAGCACTCGGTGCAACACAATGGAAAACCGTGGCACTAGTTGTTATCCCAGCGGCCCGAAGTGGTCTCATAACTGCAGTCATTTTAGGAACCGCACGGGTTGCCGGCGAGACAGCTCCATTGCTCCTGACAATTGGTGGCAATGATGCAATGAACTGGAATCCATTTAGTGGAAATAATTCAGCACTTCCATTTTATGTTTGGAAAAACTTTGGAATTGGCACTGAAATTGGAGCCGATCGCGCCTGGACGGGCATTTTTGTTCTCATGGTTGTAGTAATGATCTTTTTCACAATTGCACGTGTTTTAGGAAATAGAAAAGGGTAATCAGAAATGAATAACGAGGGAGAAAAAGATATGTCACAGACAACGGTCAGCGCATTGGGGTCTATTGCCGCAGCTAGGACACCTGGTACCTCTGCCATGGGTGTTGGGCTCGAGGCGCGCAATGTTCATGCTTGGTTTGGACAAAAGCATGTTCTCTCCGACATTTCCCTTGATTTTTACGCCGGCACAGTAACCGCTCTCATTGGCCCATCTGGCTGTGGTAAGTCAACCTTTATTCGTATTCTCAATCGTATGCATGAATTCATTCCAACGGCTGCTATGGCCGGCGAAGTGCTTCTAGATGGTAAGGATGTCTATCGATCTGGTGTAGATGTTACAAAGATTCGCCTAGGAATTGGAATGGTTTTTCAGAAGCCAAATCCATTCCCTTCTATGACAATCAAGGAGAATGTTCTCTCTGGTCTCAAGTTAGCGCAGATTAAGATCAATAATGCTGATGAATTGTTGGAAGACTGCCTAGTGCGTGCTGGTTTGTGGAGCGAAGTTAAAGATCGCCTAGATCAATATGGCGGGACTTTATCTGGTGGCCAACAACAGCGCCTGTGCATCGCTCGCTCCCTTGCAGTTAAGCCACAAGTCCTTCTCATGGATGAACCATGTTCGGCTCTAGATCCAGGATCTACACTTCGTATTGAAGAGACAATTCGAGAGTTATCAAAGACAATGACAATTGTTATCGTGACTCACAATATGCAGCAAGCGGCCCGTGTGTCAGATTACACAGGCTTTTTCCTCTCCGATGGAGGTCCGGGCGAGCTAATTGAAGCGGCTCCTACCTCACATATCTTTAACAATCCTAAAGATAAGCGAACTGAAGATTACGTAACGGGCCGTTTCGGCTAATTCTGTTCACCTAAAGTTTGCTTTAACGTCGGTCATCGTTGGCCTTTAGTTTCACGCCTGTTTGGGCTAGAACAATAGATTTCGCTCAAACGTCTAAGTGAGACGTCGTCTAAATGGGGGAAAAATGAAATCACGTTTAAGTATTGCAGTTTCACTGCTTACTGTTTCTGCACTAATTTTAGGAACATCGCCAGCCTCTGCAGCTGGAACAATAACTGGAAGTGGTGCAACCTTTGCATCCCCACTCATTGATGCGTGTAAGGGTGACTTTAGTGCCGCGAATACAGGGTCGATTGTTAACTATAGCGCCTTAGGATCTACTCGAGGTCAGACAGATTTTAGAGCAAATCTTGTAGATTTCGCTGGTGCAGATGCTCCATACACCGCGGGAACCGAACCAGCAAACCTTATCTATGCTCCGATTTTTGCAGCACCTATTTCAGTCATTTACAACGTTAAGGGAATCAAAGGTGATCTTTACCTGTCTCCTGCGACTATCGCAAAGATTTTCAGTGGTGAGATCACAGTATGGAATGACCCAGATATTGAAAAAGACAATAAGCGCACAGTAAAGACTCCTGTTTTTGCGACGAAGAAGGTAACAACTACAGTTAAAGGTAAGAAAGTAACTAAGTCTGTTCCAGTCTTGGATGCCAAGGGAAAGCCAAAAATTCTCAGAACAACAACCACGGTGATTGATAATGATCTACCACAGACACCAATTACAGTTTGGTATCGCACAGATGGATCTGGAACAAGTGAAAACTTCGGAATTTTCCTCAACAAAGCAGCACCAACAATCTGGACAAAGCCAGGTAACCGTACATTTACAAGTGGAACTCCACGCTCGATTGCCGGTCAATTTAATTTTCAGGGGCAATCAGGTTCAGCGCTTGTAGCTGCTGGTGTTGCGGGTAAAGATGGATCTATCGGTTACGGAGAACTTAGCTTTGCGGTTGACAACAAACTTCCGTCAGCATTTATTCAAAACGCAAATGGTGATTTCGTTGACCCATCTGCAGCTGGAACATCAGCATTCCTAGGTGGCGGGACAATTAATGCCGATGGAACGTTGACAGCTGACTTCGTAAAGAAGATCCCAGGTGCCTACCCACTAGGAACAGCATCATACGGATTGGCATATAGTGCTGGGGCAGGTAAGGATGCAGCCAAGCAAGCAAATGTTGCAGCATGGTTCACATACGTACTTGAGCAGTGCCCAACGAAGTACCCAGAAAAGGGCTTCTCAAAGATCACAGGTCCTTTGTACACAAAGGCAAAGGCTCAGATCGCACTAATCAAGTAATCACAGTCTAAAAAACAAAACCACTAGGGCCGGACTTAACAGTCCGGCCCTAGTGGTTTTTTAAATCAAGCCACTTTAATTTACTTATTCAACTTTCGTAGGGCGATTGCTGCATCCCATTGTTCACGAAGAGGGTGTTCAGATGGACCTGATTCGGTAATGATGCGAATTAATCTAGCCATGAACTCATCACGTTTTACATCCAAACTTTGTTTTTCGGCCTCAGTCGGGATAAACCTATCTAGTTGATCTGCCCTTAAATCACCATTTCGAACCAATAACATCTCCAAAGCCCGAAGACGGGTGGTTGTGACGTGAAGATCCATTCCAAGCTCTAAAACTAAATCAAATAGTTTTGAAATTTGTGGGTTCTCAAAGAAATCAAACTCGGCGCTCATTCATGCCGCCTTTGTCGCTTGCAATACACACCAAGGAAAATGCCAATCAGATCTTGCTGGCCAACCCTGAGGCCTCAGTCCTTCTGCACGCTCATCGAATGCAACCCATTTGGCATCCTTTAATCCAAGTTTTTTGCAGACTTCAATCAAGTCAGTTGCAAAGAGTGCGCGGAAATATGGCTCATTATTTCTTTCAGCATGCTCATAGACCGTGGCATCACGAACAGGATCACCAGTTGGTTGAAATTCCAAGAAGCGTATTACTCCACCTGGCTTTAGCAATCTCGTTGCTTCTTGAACTGTTTCCACAATTGCTTCAGCTGGCATTTCATGCAAGATCATCGTGCCCGTTACTAGATCAACTGAGCCATCGGGTAATCCAACTTTGCGACCATCTTGTTGCTTAAATTGGATTGAAACTCCATCTGCGACGGCCTCGGCGTGAGCTAACTTAAGCCCAGGAGCTGCTAAATCAACACCAATTACCTCGGCATCCGGGTAGCGAGAAACTAAAGGTCTTGTGCTCTTTCCAAACCCACAGGCGATATCAACCACTCGTGGTTTGGCAGGTAAGTCAGGAAGTGCGGTTTGTGCAAATAACTTATGGAATTTGTATCCATCGTTATCTCGCAACATAACAATTCGAGCACCAAATTGATAGACATAGCCAGAAAGATCATTTGAATAGAAGCTTCCTGGCTGCATATGAATATCAGTCTCTGTGTAATAGTGTGGAAGTTCAAGTGCAGGATCAAGCTCTAAACCTGCCGGGCCCTTGTTAGAGGCAGAATTTATTTGCTCTAATAACTCGTCGCTGCATCTAAAGACAACGTCACTTCCTAATCTCCACATCATTTTTTGGCCGATGCGCTCTAAGTGACTAAACCAAGGATAAAGAGCCATGCTCTTTAGAACGATCTCTCCCTCTTGCGGGGTACTTATCTTTTTGCCTGAGTTATTAAACTCATCGATAAATGCAGGATAGACCGTATCGGCCCATCTTTTGCGAAGTGAGAGAATAAAATCTGCACTTGATCGTTCTTCAAGAGTTAACATTTCTTCTATATCGCGCATGTGAACCTCCAGCTTTTCTAATTATTCTTTTTCTTACTTTTCTTCTTACTATTCCTCAATAACTTATCTAGAAGTTGGTCGAGATTGATACTGACCCATTGGCGTGCCAATTACATTGCCATTGCCAAATATCTTCTTACCGCGTAGCCAAGTGTCGGTCACCTTTGCATTGATTGTGAAACCTTCAAAGGGGGTGTATTCCTGCTCGGATAGTGACTCATCTGCCTTAACAACGTATGACGCATTTGGATCGACCAATGCGATATCTGCATCAAAACCAACAGCAATTGCGCCCTTGTTGTTAAGACCAAAGCGCTGGGCGGAGTTCCAAGCAGTTAACTGGGCAATCTTTTGGTAGCTCAGTTTTCTTGTCTTAGTTTCACTGACAAGACCTGCTAGCAAATACTCTGCGCCACCAAAGCCTGATTTAGCAACGAAGACATCTTCTTTTGGTTTACCAAACTTTGTCTCTTCTTTACAGCAAGCATGATCACTTGCAACCCAGTCAATGTTGCCGGCGAGTAGATGCTCCCACAACGCCTCTACATCCTCTCTTGGGCGCAATGGTGGATTTACCTTGCCACCAATTCCCTTTGAGTTTTTGATGTCTGCAAGTAAGTGTCCAATTGTCACTTCACGACGGAAGTTAACATGAGGGAAAGCCAAGGTCATCTTCATCGCAGCATCAATAGCCTTAAATGATGTTAAGTGGAGCAAGTTGATATTTGGCAACTCAGTTTCGTGCGCCAAATAGGAAGCAATTGTGATTGCAAGACCTTCTGAGTGTGGTGGTCGGGATAGGTGATAAGCCTCAAGATCTTTTGGTCGGCCTGACTCTTCCACCATCTTTGTGTAGGCAGTCATAATCTCTGCTGTTTCACAGTGCAGTGAAAGTGAGATGTTATCTGCAACCTTAGGCATTTCTTTACGAGCCTTTTGAATCGCTCTCATCACAAATTCGAAATGTGCAACGTCATAACGTTCACCTTCTGGAATCATTAAAAATTCATTTTGTGAGGTTGAGCGACCATGTAGTCCATAGCTACCGTAGAACATGAAAATCTTGAAAGAGTTAACACCAAATTTACTAATTAGTTCAGGGATCTCACCAATGTGCTCTGAAGTAAGTGGTGCAAGGTGGAATGCGTAGTCGACATATGCCTTACCTGATGCTTTTTCCAAAACCTCTGGATAAAAATCTTTATATGCTCCACCCTTATTTAAATAGTATTGTCCAGTTCGCATGTATGAAATGGCTGTTGTTACTCCGCCTTGGGCGCACGCTTTACTCTCTGATGCTGTATCGATATCAAGCGGGTTATAGATACCCCAATGTTGGTGAGCATCAACTACTCCAGGGAATGCAAGCTTCCCTCCTGCATCAACTGTTTCACTTGCCTGCGATGAATCAATATTGGCTTCTATCTTTGCGATCTTGCCATCTTTAATGGCGATATCAACGGCCAATGGCTTCTCTTGATCGTGTAAAACAACCAGAGAATTCTTGATAATCAGATCGTATGAAGCCATTGCTAAATCTCCCTTAAGAACAATTTGAGATGGATAGGTGCGAAAGTTTAAGACATGAGAACAGGGGTTACAAGAGGCAACTGGCTTAGAAAGAATCACAGACCAGTTCAGGTTTATAACTTTTTGATGTCTTTCTAAACCCGCTCAAGAAGTGAAGCCAGATCGGCCAGAGAGGTTTTGTTTTCGGCGAAGTCAAAAATCGTGTGTGCAACCTCACGCGCTTTCTCAGGATTGAGGCTGGCTCTCACATTTGATTCAAACTTCAAAGCAAGCTCATCATCTGTCAGAGGATTTTGAGGACCACCGCGGTTTACAAGCACTTTTTCAGTCATGCTTGTTCCATCTTTTAAGTGCGCAGTTAAAACCGCTGGAAATTGAAATGGAAATATTGCATCGCATTCGTCGCTGGCATTTACGTTGACTTTAGCTGCGAGAGCAAGAATTTGTGGATTGTGGGCCGATTTATCCTCAAAGTCCTCATGAAACAAACCCAAACCATTGTCGCGATAAAACGCTGCAGCAACAGTAAAGGGTCCACTAAATGCGGCGTGATAGCCAGACTCAGGTTTAATTTTTGACTCTCTTGGTTCTGCAATTGTTCGTAGAACTGGAGAAGGAACCCCAAGATCAATACTTACAATTTGATCAGGTGTGACACCTTTTGCTTTTAAAGTTCGCGCAGCATCGATTCCAGTATGTGTGAAGTGATTACATGGGTATGGTTTAAAGAAGAGGTCTGGAAGCACCCACGCAGAACCCAATCCATCTGTTATCTCTTCAAGATTAACTTGATCCCCACAGTAGGCCTGCATAAATCCAAAACGGCCTTCAATCACAGTTGGAGGCCCAGTAAGTCCAGATTGTGCAAGTTCTGCTGCAACAACTCCGCCGTGTGCTGCCCAACCACAATGCATTCTCTTAACTGTTCCACCCGTGCGGTTTGCCTCTAGTAATCCGGCTCCCATGCTTGCAGAAATTCCAATAGCAGAAGTGATCTCATCGGCAGTTAACTTCATAAGCATGCCTGCAGCTACTGCCGAACCTAATGTTCCGCAGATAGATGTTGCATGAAAACCGCGTTCAAAAAATACAGAGTTACCAAGTTTCCGATCAAAACCTGCCATACCTAATCGGCATGTAACTTCAATGCCAAAAGTAATTGCATCTAGAACTTCTGTTGGCTTTGAACCTAGCTTTGAGCCAACGGCAAGTGCTGCCGGTACAACCGACGCGCTGGGATGTAAAACTGAAGGCAAATGAGTGTCATCAAAATCCATTGCATGTGCCAATGTGCCATTTAATAAAGCAGCCGCAGATGCTGGCAACTTAGCTGCGCCAATTGCAAAAGAATCTGCAGGACCAGCCCAAGACTTAACAATCTTGTTAACTACCTGTGTTGCAGGTTGATTTGTTGCTGCTATCGAATTACCTATCACATCCAAAATACGACGAGAGGCTTCTCTTCTGAGTTCTAGAGAAAGGCCATCTTGAGTGATTTGAAAAGCAACTCTTCCAAGCTGTTGAGCAATTGTTTCCATTAAATTACAGCCAATGGGCGAACTGGAGATCCTGTTCCGCCAACAATTTTTAGGGGAGCAAGTACAAACATAAATTCGCTGATGTTTTTCTCATTAGCAACTTCTAAGTTCATGTGCTCGATGATGTTAATTCCAGCATCAACTAGAAGTATGCGGTGGACAGGAAGAACTGCGTGTCCTTTGCCTGGTGCAATGTGCTCATATGCGGTTGTGTCGCAACCAGTGACAACAATCTTCTTATCAGCTAACCATTTTCCTGCACTTGCATCGACTCCCGGAACGCCAGAATCATGGCCAATATAAGTCTTTGCATCTCCACTAAAGTGTTTTCCCCAACCAGTTCTAATCAAAACAGCATCACTTGGCTTTGGTGTCTTACCAATTCGTGCACACTCAGCATCTAGATCATCGGCTGTAATTGCATAGCCACCAGGAAGGATGTCGACTCCCTTAAGTGCTGCAATGTTGAGCATTAAGCCACGAGTAACAACAGGATGCATCTGATCTATTCCATGTGAAATGAATTTTCCGCCTTGAAAACAATCTGAAATTGGAACGTTTCCATGCATCATTCCATCTTGTGAAACGTGTGCGAGGGCATCAACGTGGGTTCCCACGTGACCTCCGGTAACAATCATTTCATTTGCAGCAGATCCACCATCTGCTCTTACGGAATCTCCATGTCTGCGAATATAAACAAGTCGAAACTCTGGGTGATTAGGCGAAACAGGCATCCCTGCATACAGAGGTTGAGATAGATCAATAATCTCTACAGCTTCAGATAGCGCCTGAACGAGTGGACTTGTCATGTGAGCTCCTATTTATTGAGAGATTGATAGAGATCTAATTGAAATTTAGCATAATGAATATTTGCTGGATCGATCATTTCGCCATTTGGTAAAGCCATGACGCTATTTCCAGAGGCCTGCATCTGGTCATATAAGTCTAGAAATTCTCTAGCTTTTTCGGCTTCTTCTTTTGTTGGCGTATAAATCTCATTTACTATTTCAATATGACTTGGATGGATAACCGAACGGCCAAAAAATCCAGTTGCTTTTGCGTTTAAAGTTGATTTCTTTAGCCCATCTAAATCTTTAGTGTTGGCATAGACAGATTGGGATGGTTGCTTCAAACCGGCAGCTCTTGCAGCTACTAAAATAGAAAGGCGCGAGAATTCTAATGCTTCATCATTGGTTGCTCGCAGATCCGATAGTAAGTCGGCTTCACCAAGTGATAGCGCTGAAACTTTAGGATCACATGTTGCAAGCTCGAAAGCCTTAACAACACCTAAAGCAGACTCAATCAGTAAGTGAATTTGAGCATTGGACTTCTTAGAATCCAATATTTTTGAAGCTTTTTTTACTGTATCAACAGAAGATGCTTTTGGAATTCTAATTCCAAATAAGTTGGGACCACTGATGCTTTCGAGGTCAGCCACACCCCAGGGGCCGTTAAGATCATTGATGCGAACCAAAAAGGGTTTTGAGGCTTGCTTGGATAAAAAATCAGCTACAAAATTTCGTGCTTCTTCTTTCTTGTCATGATGAACGGCATCTTCAAGATCAATCACAATGCAATCTGCCTGTGAGTTAAAAGCTTTTTCTACTAACTCGGGCTTGCTTGCAGGTGCATAGAGATAGCTTCTGAAGAACTGCGTTTTGGCCATGCTAAATAATACCCTTGGCTTTTAAGTTTGCGATCTGCTCATCGTTTAGACCGCTCTTTTTGAGAATCTCTACCGTGTGTTTACCTAGTTTTGGCCCTGAAGTTTTTATCTCTCCAGGTGTATCTGACAATCGGAAAAGCACATTTTGAATCTTTATTGGACCGAGCTCTTCATCTTCAATTGTCTTTATCGTTTCTAGGGCTGCAAACTGCTCATCTTTAAAAATATCAGTGATGTCATAAATCGGAGCAACAGCAGCTTCGGCCAATTCAAATTCTCTAATCACTTCATCTCGAGTGCGCTGCTTTATCCATCCACCAACTGCATCATCTAACTCATCGGCATGCTTGGCACGCTCTGCCCCACTTGCAAACCAAGGTTCATTTACCAGCTCTGGCCGTCCAACAAGATGCATTACACGTTCTGCAATTGCTTGCGCACTTGTTGATATTGCAACCCATTTTCCATCAGAAGTCACATATGTATTGCGCGGTGCATTGTTGCTTGATCTATTTCCTCGTCGCTGTTGAATCTCACCTAATTGATCATATGCAATTACTTGGGGCCCAAGAACCGTAAGAATTGGTTCAATAATTGCTAAATCAATCACCTGACCTTTGCCTGTTATGTCGCGAGCATGAAGGGCAGTCATGATTGCAAAGGCTGCGGTAAGAGCCGAAATTCCATCTGCCAAACCAAAGGGCGGCAAAGTTGGTGGACCATCTGGTGTTCCAGTAATAGATGCAAAGCCACTCATTGCTTCAGCTAATGTTCCAAAACCTGGACGCTTTGAATACGGTCCGATCTGTCCAAAACCTGTTACGCGCGCAAGCACTAATCGGGGATTGATCTTTACTAACTCTTCGTATCCAAGTCCCCACTTTTCTAAAGTGCCTGGACGAAAGTTCTCAATAACAACATCTGCATCTTTAATGAGAGTTTTGAATATTTCTTGACCTTCAGGTGATCCAAGGTAGAGAGTGAGAGATTTTTTATTTCTTGCAAGCATCTTCCACCAAAGACCAACACCATTTTTGCTCGATCCATGAGTACGCACTGGATCACCATTTTTTGGGTGTTCAATCTTTATTACCTCTGCACCAAAGTCGGCCAGCATTGTTGCAGCCATAGGCCCAGCAAATAGCGTTGCAATATCAATTACCTTGATGTCTTGAAGTGCTTGAACCATGAATTAAAAACTCCCTATTTGATTGAGATTAAGCAATGTCTAATACTCCGGACTCACATAAGTCATTCCAGACCATTTGCTCTGTAATTAATCCATTTTCGATGACAAATACATCGACATATCTGATTCCTTCAAAGGGAACCCCAGCTAAGTTTTCACCATACAAAGTTCCAATAGAAGTTACTGTTGTTTGCGCGCCATTAACACCGACAAAGTAGCGATCTCTATGTTTACGGACCCAGGAATATCTACCCTTGGCGTTTGCAACCATGTCTGCTTGTGAGTTAAATCTTTTTCCACCCGGAAATTCAATTTTGCTTTGTGGGGCCATCATGGCTTGCATCTGTTCAATATTTCGATCTTCGCCAAGCTGTAAAAACTTGTCGATCAATGCTGCTGCATCCATGCCATCCCCTTTTATTCCACGTGCGCCGTAATCAATCTGAGTTCATTGCCTTTAAAAAAGAACTTAATCACCGCCTAGAGTACTCACTGCCAAATCTAAATCTAAAAACGCCCCTATGGCATGGCCCTCAAATGTGGCCTCAGCAACAGTTCTAGGTGAAAGTGCATCCCCAATCACGTGAATCCGACTAGATTCACCCATCGGAGCTTGTTGGTAGAGAACATCGTTTGCCTGGCGTGGCCCACAGTCAATTAAAGTCAACACTTGCGCAATCTGGGTTTGCTCACCGTTTAATGAATTCGTAATGACTGCGCTCTTACCTTCTAACTTTACTTCACTTGCTAAATACATGGACACACCTAGAGATTTAAGTCTTGGGATTAATGCCAATCTGGAGTAAGTGGTTATTTGACTAAACAAAGATGCTGTTGGTGATACCACATGCACTTTGTAGCCGTTTGATGCTAACTGTTCTGCAATTGATGCTGCAATCCACGTTCCTTGCTCATCAACAATCACAACTTCTTCATTACTCGTTGATTTCTTATGGGCTAACTCTTTGATTGCAACATCTGCAGCCACTACTGGAGTGCCACCACCGAAATCTCTAATGACGAAATTTGCACCCGTAGCGACAATGACTGTGTCAAAGTCTTTTAGAATTTCAGATGAATCTGAGATGCGAGTATTTAGTTTTAACGTTATTCCTGAATGCCGAGTTTTTTCGGCAAGTTCTGCAATCAATAATCCAAAGCGCTGTCTTTTTGCCAGAGCGCTATTCAGTAACACCTGACCTCCTAATTCGGGGCCAGCTTCAACCAACGTAACGTCGTGGCCAGCTTCATGGCTAGAAATCGCCGCACTCATACCTGCAGGGCCACCACCAACTACTAGGACTGACTTCTTGCTCGGCTTAACTTTCCTTATCTCGACCCACTTCTTTTCCGCTCCAACTTCTGGATTTACAACACATGAAATTGGTAAATTCTTTTCCACGCGTCCAATACATTCTTGGTTGCAGGCAATGCAGGATCTGACTTCGCTATTTCTATTGGTTGCAAATTTGTTCACAATCTCTGGATCTGCAATCTGTGGCCTGGCTAAACCGACCATGTCTGCCTCGCCAGAATCGATCAGTTCACTGGCCTCTGAAACTGTGTCTAATCGACATACGGCAAGAAGTGGAATGTGTGGGAATGCGTTTTTAAACAGTGAAGCATGGCTTCGATAAGGTGCATGAGGAAAACTCATATCAGCTATTTGTGTAGCGATGGTAAATGAGCCGTGATAGGCAGAGTGGCTTACATGCAAAAAGTTAAGGTCAAATTGTTCATTTAGCTTTGCAATAATTTCGAGCATCTGATCTGGACCTAATCCATCAGGCAAAAACTCATCGGCGCTAAAACGCACTCCAACTGCCATCCCTGGCACACGAAGGTAAACTTCTTTAAGTACCTCTACTGCAAAGCGCATTCTGTTCTCTAAGGATCCGCCGTATTTATCATCTCTTGAGTTACTCACAGGGGATAAGAACTGTTGAATTAAATGTCCGTGACCCAAGTGAACTTCTAATCCATCAAAACCTGCAGATTTCATTCGAAGTGCAGATTTTCCAAATGCACTGACCATTGTTGCTATATCTGCCTGACTCATTACGTGAGGAGTTTGCCCGCCCTTAGTCCAGGAAATTGCAGATGAAGACCAAGCAGCAGTATGTGTTGCATCTCCATTGGCTTGACGACCAGCATGCATGATCTGGGCAAAGATCGCTGCTCCATTTTCATGAACAGCATCGGTTAGTTTTCTAAAACTTGGAATACATGAATCATCTGAAGAACCAAGAGTTGAACTTCTACCGGCACTTGTTGGATGCACACGTATAGCTTCGGTGATGATTAATCCTGTGCCACCTGCTGCACGCGCAGAAAGATATGCAGCGTTTCTATCTGTCGGTAAATTGTTGATGCCAAAGTTAGTGGTGTGTCCGGGCAAGAAGACTCGATTTTTGATTCTTACCCCACCAATTTCAATGGGGGTCAGCACCTTAGACATCAGTTTTGGCTCCTAAATTTCTTCAAGTTTAACTTCTATCGTGCTAGTCAGCAATAGCAAAAGAATCTGTAACTCGATAGTCAATGACAAGGCAACCCATTACTGGAAAACCTGTGCTTGAATTAATGCATGGAAATTGAACTTGGGCCTCTAAGTGAGAGTCAGAGATATGCATTACTGACTCAGACAATAATTCCTCGCCCAATTGCTTGGGTGCTGACCGATAACTCACTACCCGATGATGCTCGGTGGAATTTGGCCCCATTCTCATTTTTCAATGGAATTGCTTCAGATCCACCGATGGTTATGTTTTCAGTTGGAAGCTGGGATGTATCTGGAAAAGCAAAAGACACTTTGGTTAACATCCGTAAAAACTCTTCATTTACCATTGGAATTGCAAACCAACATCAAGTTAAACACGTTCAGCAGAGTGCGATTTCTCTTGAGTACGGAGTAAGTGAGGTATCCCAGTTTGGTATTTCTGTAAGTGCCTGGGATTGGCCAACGCCACTCATTGATGGGTGCAGGATAAATTTTGCTTGCACCCTTTCCAAGGAAGTTAAAATTGAAGAAAGTAGTCAAATTTTAGTCTTTGCGAAAATCTCCAAAATTTGGGTTACAGAGGAAGCAGTAAGCAAAGATGAGAAAGATCGAATCGTGATCGACCCTGAAAAAATTGACCCACTGCTAAGACTCGGTGGGGGTAAATATGGAACTCTTGGCAGCGTAATGCCGATGCCACAGGTCTAAGCAAACCTTTTCTGCTTAGCCTTGAATCATTCGAGCGATTTGAAGATATAAAGGAATACCAATAATTAAATTAAATGGGAATGTGACACCGATACTAGATACCAATGCAAGAGATGCTTTTGCCTCTGGCAATGCCACGGCAACAGCCGCAGGAGCTGCAATATAAGAGGCACTTGCGCATAAGACTCCGAGCATCACTGTTCCACCTAGAGAAAGTCCTACGAAGTTGGCAACAAACATGCCCAACGCCGCCATAAGAATTGGAAAGACAATCGCAAATATTGTCATTTGAAAACCAACGTGTTTGATCTCGTTCCAATTTGTGCCTGCCAAGTAGCCAAGGTGTAATAAGAAAAGAGCAAGGAATCCGCCTTGTAGATCGATGAAAAACGGAGTCACTGTTTCATATCCAGAATCAGTTGTTACTGCGCCAATCAATAGTCCACCAACGAGCAAAACAACTGTTTTGCCAGCAAGCACTTCTCGCATAGTTATGTTCCAGGCAACCTTCGTATCGCGATGTCTTGTGCCAAGGTAGATACCCATGATGATTCCTGGTATCTCCATAATTGTAAGAAGCGCAGTGGCATAACCCTCAACTTTTATTGCAGAACCTTCTAGGAAAAATAGCGCTGCAGTGAAAGTTACTAAGGAAGTTGATCCGTAATGTGCCGCAATTGCACCGCGATCAGATTGATTTAACTTTTTAACAAATACTAAAGCGTAAAAAGCCAGGAAGGGAATCGTTGAGCCAAGAACAATTGTTGCAATTGATGGAGCAAGAAACTCTGAAAGGGTTACATCTTTGAGGGCATGACCTCCCTTTAGGCCAATTCCAAACAAAAGAAAGACCGAGATGAATTGGTAGACAGATTCTGGAATACGCACATCACTGTTGATCCGAGAGGCAAAAAAACCGAGGGCAAACAGTAAAACGGCAACGGAGGTCAGATTGTTAACAGCCAACTCTAATGAGCTCTGCATATCGACCCCCTTCCGGTGCCTTAAAGATACCTGAAATACAATTCATGTGTCAAAATACGTGTATTATTTGGGCATGGCTAAAGCCTCTGATCCGGGTCGAGAGTGGACTTTTCTTTCTAATCACGGGCATGTCCTGATTCATCTCAGTCGCGACCCAGATGCACGCATTCGAGATATTGCCAGTTCTGTTGGAATAACAGAGAGAAGTGCACAAGCTATTTTGGCTGACCTTGAAGAGTCTGGCTATGTGAACATTTCAAAAATTGGAAGACGCAATAGTTATTCAATTAACCCGCGATTGAAGTTTCGACATCCAGCAGAGGTTGGAAAGCCAATCAGCGCCTTACTCAAGATATTTTCTTAATCGTTATTTTTTAGGGTTCCAATTGTTATCTGTATTAAAGGAGCCAAATTTAGATAACTAAGTAAGCGATGCAATCTTTTCTTTCACTGCAATCACTGAAGGATTTGTCAGAGATGAACCATCTGAGAAAAGTAAGGTTGGAACAACGCGATTGCCACCGTTTACTAGCTCCACAAATGGAGCGTATTGAATCTCTTCTTCTACATTGACTTCACGAAACTCCACACCAGATTCATTTAATTGACTCTTAAGGCGCTTGCAATAGCCACACCAATTCGTGCTGAACATGACGAAATCTGTCCCTTTGATTCCGAGTTGCTCTACGGGTGATTGAGACATGGTGGGCTCCATTTCTAACGCAGCGATTTAACCTGCGCCTATTATCTATCACTTTGCCTCTATTTATCTTCCCAAGCCAGGAATATAGGATCTACCTATGAACCCACAGGAACTTCTTGAAACGTACTCTCAAAATGCACAGGCCTTCATCAAGGCAGCCAAGGCAACGCCAACAGAAAAACTTACTCAATCCCCATCTGATGGTGGGTGGTCTCCTGCATTTGTAATTCATCACATGGCAGATTCAGAGATTCAGTTTGGTGCTCGCTTTGCTAAAACATTGTCAGAGGACAACCCAAATATTGTGCTCTTTGATGAAGAAAAATTTCCAAATGGATTGCACTATGACAAAAGAAGCGTCGCACTTTCAATCGCATCTTTTGAGGCCACACACAACATGAATTTTGAGATCTTAAAAAATGCTTCTGCAGATGATTGGAATAGAACATCTGTGCATCCCGAGAAAGGCCCTGTTCATTTAACTTCATGGGTTAAATCTTGTGGTGGGCATATTGGCGCTCATCTTGAGCAGCTAAAGAGCCTGTCTTAATCGATCTACAACACGCAGACCG
>Ga0315905_10001459_pt1 | contig 25392 bp, 25 predicted proteins | sample LakEriMetagenome_5_FD_203522 | JGI IMG/M metagenome (GOLD analysis project Ga0315905, IMG submission 203522) | Freshwater fungal communities from buoy surface, Lake Erie, Ohio, United States - Buoy 4 MA121 | ecosystem: Environmental > Aquatic > Freshwater > Lake | place: USA: Lake Erie, Ohio...
CTCCCGAAAGTCAGACTAGCAAGGAAGTTAAGGAGTTCGGCGAGGCTCACTCGAGCCGCGCACGGCGCATCCCCACGGATGAATCCGGGGGTTTTCCCGCGCCATGTGTTTTGATAAAAGATTAATCGGTCAAGCCATGTTGCAGGGCAAAACGCACTAATTCAGTCCGGCTATTGGTTCCTGTTTTAGTAAATAAACGACTGACGTATTTTTCTACGTTACGTACGCTAGTCTTTAACTGGGCCGCAATTTCCTTATTCATCAAACCCTGGGCTACTAAATCTAAAACGCTCTGCTCGCGGGGGGTGAAATCCAACTTAATCGGGGAGGGGGTGGTCTGAATCCCTGCCGGTTGTCCAATTTGTTCTTTGAGGGCACGGATTTCTTGATAAATTTCCTGTAACTTACTGGCATCACTACCGGCATCGGAACTGGCTTGTTGTCGCGCTAATAAATTACGGACGATCGCCTCTAGTTCATCGGGGTCAAAGGGTTTCGACAAAAAAGCATCACAGCCGGTCTGATAACCCTGGATGCGATCGCCCGTCATTCCCCGGGCCGTTAGAAAAACCACCGGCAAAGATTGAAAACGGGGATCGGCCCGTAATCGCCCTAGAAACTGATACCCATCTACTTGGGGCATCATAATATCGGAAATCACCAGGGATGGTAAATGGTGCTGGAGATAGTCCCAAGCTTCGGTGGCATTGGCTGCCAAATCCACTTTAAAATCGCCACTGTCTTCTAAAAATGCCTGTACGGACTCCCGCACACCAGGCTCGTCATCAACCAATAAGAGGGAAAGGGGGGCTGTCATAAAGGTTTAGAGTTCTATCAAAAAGGAGCAAGCTGATTGGTTATGTGATCTTGGCAGATTTCCGGCCAGGGAATCAAGCTGTAACTTATTTCTTAATTTAATCAAGGGAGACCACATCTACATCAACGGTTTGGGGCGCATTGGTGGCAGCGTTACTGACGATTTTTTCAAAATCTTCGTCCCGACGTTTCATTTTTTCCATCAATAATTGAGACACTTCGGTAAACATTAACGTCACCAATAAAACATCATCAATCTGACCGGCGATCGGGAACATATCCGGCGAAATATCGAAAGGACTCAGTAAGTAAACCAACGTCCCTAAAATAATCCACCAACGATATTTGGGATTGCGGATTGCATTACGATAAAACCCATAAAGCGCCTGCAAAGGAAATTTCATCGGGGTATCAACTCCAGAGCAACTTGACAGAATACAAGTATCGTAACGGAATGATGAAGGGGTTTAATAGGGCAGATTTCCCTACAGCAAGCCCACAAAATGTAAGGGACCTTGCCCGCTAATCAACTCGACTAACAGGCCAATAAAACCCAACATGGCTAGGCGTCCATTCCAGACTTCGGCGGCGGTAGTGAGTCCCCATTCCCAGCGCTCTTGGGGATACATTTTCATATTTTTCTTAGGGCGGGGAATCGTCTCAAAGGTGCAGGGCGGATCATTGAGGGAATCCATGACCATCTGAGCCAAAGAGTCAATAAAGACGGGATGGGTATTGAGGGCGGGAACCCGTTGAAAATTGTCAATCCCCGCTTCCTCGGCAATTTCCCGATATTCAATATCAATTTCTTGGAGGGTTTCGATGTGTTCAGAAACAAAACTGATGGGGACGACTAATAAGTTATCAACCCCCTCTGCCCCTAATTGCTGAAGTGCTTCTTCTGTATAAGGTTTTAACCATTCCACTGGGCCGACCCGACTTTGATAGGCCAGGGTGTAAGGATTGGGACGATTAAGAGTCCGCATAATTAAACGAGTACAGGCTTCGATTTCGGCTTGGTAGGGATCTCCCGCTTCTTCAACATAACTTTGGGGAACACCGTGGGCACTGAAAAAGATATGGGCTTGGTTGGGGTTGGTGAATTTTTGTAACTCTTCGGTAATTAAATCCGCCATGGCTTGGAGATAACCGGGGTGATCATACCAAGAGGGAATCAAGGTATAGTCTAGTTGCCGTAGGCTGGAGTCTTGACGCCAGAGTTCTTCGAGGATCCGAAAGCTAGAACCGCTGGTGCTGATGGAAAAATGGGGATATAGCGGCAGAATAACTAATCTTTGTAGGCGATCGCCTTTAATTTTTTCGATGGCTTCTTCAGTGAAGGGGTGCCAATAGCGCATACCAATATAAATCTGAGCATCTTGTCCCAACGCTTCTAAACGAGAGGCAAGGGCTTCGGCCTGGGCTTCGGTAATTTGCAACAGGGGGGAACCACCGCCGATCTCTGCGTAATTGGCTTGGGACTTTTTAGCCCGTAGAGTAGAAATCAGCCAAGCAAGGGGCTTTTGTAACCAAGGGAAGGGCAAGCGAATAATTTCAGGATCGGCAAACAAGTTAAATAGGAAGGGGCGCACGTCCTCTAACTTCTCTGGCCCTCCAAGATTCAGCAGTAGTACCCCAACACGACCCATAATTGTTAAGCTTAGTAGATTGATTTTTTCAGATTCTTTACCAAGTTTAACAATAGATGGGCAAAAGGAAAGCGTCGCAGTTTACAAACCCGCAATAATCCCTTTACATCGCTATGGCAACGATTTTTCGGACTTGGAGTTATCAATATCCCTGGCTTTATGGGGTGATTTCTGCCCTGGCGGCGTTAAATGTCGGCGGCGAAAAACGGTTTCATCAATTACCATTACAGGATTTGTCCCTCACTTCTCAGCAAACGATTCTCGATTTGTGCTGTGGGGGTGGGCAAGCAACCCAATACTTAGTCAACATTGGGGGGCCGGTGACGGGGCTAGATGCTTCCCCGAAAGCCTTGGCTAGGGCAAAACTCGCGGTTCCCGATGCTACCTATGTCCAGGGCATGGCGGAGGCGTTACCGTTTGGCGATCGCCAGTTTGATCTCGTCCATACCAGTGTGGCGCTCCATGAGATGACCCCAGACCAACTTAACCAAATTTTGGCGGAAGTGTATCGCGTGTTGAAGCCGGGGGGGATTTTTACCTTTGTGGATTTACACCGTCCCAGCAATTGGCTGTTTTGGCCCCCCTTGGCAGTTTTTATGTGGTTGTTTGAAACGGAAACTGCTTGGCAATTAATTAAGACAGATTTGTCGGCATTACTGGTTCAACGGGGTTTTGCAATCAAACGTCAAACGCTCTACGCTGGCGGTAGTTTACAGGTTATGCAAGCGCAAAAGCATTAAACACCCGTTTCAATTTAGGAAAGTACAGGTTGAGGAGTCGGCGCACAACGACAGGGAATTTGGGTCTGCTGGTAAATCGTTGCCGCAAGCTGGTGTAGGGTTTCTGGGTCAACGCATTTCAGTCGGGTTACAGGGCGATCGCCATAGATGTTACCCGTCGTATGATTGCCGCGACCGTTGAGTTCCCGTTGTAGGGGTTTGGGGCGGGTGGGGGTGTTGAGTTGAATTTCCTGGGGGGCAATGTGTTGGATCAGATCAATATACTTTTGCACTGTGGCGTTATCCCAGGGCGTAATCACCATCGTTTGTACCGATAATTGCCCGTGATATTCACGTTTAAACGCTTGGATTCCCTGCAAAATACTGTCTAGGGTAATGTCGGCGATCGGGCGATTGATTCGTTGCAGTTGGTCGGGCACTAAACCGTCGAGCTTAACGGCCACTTTATCGGCTAGGGCTAATTCGGCGCGGACTTGGCGATCATTCAATAAGGTGGCATTGGTGAGCACTAAACTTGGTTTGCCAGTTAATTGTTTAATTCCCGCTAAAACTTCCCCTAAATTTTGGGCTAGGGTCGGTTCCCCACTCCCACTCAGGGTAATGACATCCACGTCCCACGGGGAAAAGGGTTGGAGGTCTTGCAAGATTTGGGCGGTGGGGATAAAAAGTTGGCGATCGCCCCTGAGCTGTTCAATTTCCCCCAGTTGACAATAAATACAATTAAACGAACAAGCAGAAACTATCCCAATCGGATCAATGCCCAGGGATTTGCCGTAACGCCAAGAAGCCACCGGGCCATAAACAGATTTAAATTGTTTAAATTGTTTAAATTGAGTCACAGGTTCGTGCATCAATAAAATTCCCCCGCCCCCCCCTAAAAGATTGCCATTCAGTTTTGTCTCCATTCCCCAGATTTAGCCAAACCGATAGCCAAATCCCCGCACCGTCACAATATATTCCGGCTGACTGGGATTTGCTTCTAATTTTTCCCGGAGCCAGCGGATATGAACATCGACCGTTTTACTATCTCCCATAAAATCCAGTCCCCACACCTGCTCAATCAATTGCTCCCGTGACCAGACTCGCCGGGGATAACTCATAAATACTTCCAGCAGGCGAAATTCTTTGGGAGCCAAAGTAATCGCTTCACCCTGCATGAATACCCGACATTCCTTGGGATACAGGACTAAATCCCGAAATTTGCGAAAGGGAGTCGTTGTATTGCCCGCTAAACCTTGACGGCGAATCATCGCACGACACCGCGCGATCAATTCTTTCATGCTAAAGGGCTTCGTAATATAGTCATCGGCTCCCACTTCCAATCCAGTTACTTTCTCCATTTCACTGCTTTTAGCACTCACAATCAGAATGGGGGTATTGTCGCCTTCAAAGCGCAGGCTACGGCAAACATCCAAGCCACTGAGGCGGGGTAACATAATATCCAAAATAATTAAATCCACCGCACATTCCCCCGATTTATTATTAAATTCTTGGAGGATTGCCAAGGCATCTCGGCCATCGGCAACGGCATGAACTTCATACCCTTCTTCTTCTAGGGCAGCGGCGATCGCCGCTCGGATAGATTCTTCGTCTTCAACGATTAAAATACGGTGGCTAGGGGGAATAGCCTCAAATTCCGTAGATTGGGACAGGGTATCTAGCATTACCATAAAGAACCTATATGTAAGCAATTTCCTAACATATAGCACAAAATATCAGTGTCAGCATTGAACATTTTGTGAGGGCATTCTAACCTAATACCAATCTGGTGGAACAGCGTCGTCTAGGCGTGGTTCCGGTGAAAAATTAGGGTTGTTTGGGGGGACGGGTGGGGAAGATGTGTTGGGATATTCCACTGTGATCGGGATACCGACGAGGGGAGGGGCTGGGGGAATAGGTTGAGGATTAGGGGCAGTTTTGACAGAGCCGTTGGGGGAAGCGTTAAATGGATCGGCATTGGACGGCGGTGGTGCGATTTTCACTAAACTGCGGGGAGCGGGATAAGGAAAAAGTCGTTGAAAGGCTTGAATCCGAGCTGATTTTTCTTCGGGGGCAATATCCCAAAGGGTTTTGTAATAAAAAAAGGCAGTACCCAGACCTTGGGCGGTGGCTTCCCTCACCTTATCTTGTACTAGGGGCATGGGGACTTGTTTGGTGGGGAGTCCCGTTAAAATGCCGACGGCGGTGGGAACCTTAGTTCTGGATTCTTGGAATTCAGCCCGGCGAATCGGTTCTTGGAAACTAGCTAAATCGGTGCGGTAAACTTGGACAACCACTTCGTCCACAATGCCTTTTCTGACCCAATCGAGCCAATCTTGTAAATAGGTGTTGTAGGCGAGGCGGTAGGTGGCGGGGGACAGGGAGATGAGGATATTGGGTTTGGCGGCTTTGATGGTTTTGTTTAACTGGGTCATGAAGGCTGTAATTTTATTAGCTCGCCAGCGAATCCAGTTAGAGTCTTTGGGATCTTTGGGAGGGGATTTTTTCGTTTCTTTTTGATAGAGGGCGATGGTGTAGGGATCATAGCCAAATTCGTTGGGGAGGGCGGTATGGTCATCAAATTGCACCCCGTCAACGTCATATTGGGTGACAGCTTCCATCACTAAGTCAGTGATAAATTGTTGAACTTCGGGACGAAAGGGATTAAACCAAACCACTTCCCCGGCTCCACTAATGGAGGTTTTGCTGCCGTCTTGACGTTGGGTTAACCAGTTGCGATGGCGCTTGACGAGTTCGGAGTAGGGGGGAGCCATGAAGCCGAATTCAAACCAAGGCATGACTAGCAATTTACGGCGATGAGCTTGGGCAATCAATTCGGCGAGTACGTCTTGTCCTTGATCGCCCCTGGGGCTAAAGGGTTGGATGCCTTCCCGTTTGGCGATCGCACTTTCGTAGAGGACGTAGCCGGAATTCCAAACCACGGGGTAGAGGGTATTAAAATTCAGATCCGCGAGGAGATTAACCGAATCTTTGGCGCGGGTTTGATCCATAAAATGCACTGTGTCATTGTTGGTAATCCAAACACCGCGAATTTCGGGAAAAGGATTTTGGGCCCACAGGGGAAACGGCTGGGCGATCGCCAAACTGACTAATAATCCCACCATGACATTGAGCCAAACAGCGTGTTTACGGAGATGTCGAAAGGGAGAAAAGAAAGCGGCGATCGCCATAGTGCAAGCTCAAATTTAAAAGTCAGGAGTTGCCCCCTATCCTACCGAATTTTGAACTCTCATTAAGAAAAGTTAAGCAACGCTTTGACCGAAAATTTATTTATGATGTTGCGGTGGTAACCCAATTTTGAATAAATTCCCATTGGCTTTTGATTTTCCCCGATCGCCAATAATCTACCGTCATTTCTATCCCGGTTTGAATATCCCCGCACAGACCACTCTGCCACAGATAAAAGCCTCCATTCCACAGCAACGCCGCTTGATAAATCTCCGGTAAATCCCCTTGGGGATCATTGATAAAATCTTGGAATAATTGTTGATAAGTGGCGCGGGACACCAACGGGGGATCGGTGTTATTCACGCCATAGTGATGGGGATTGAGCTTTAAATAAGGGGTATCACTGCCGGGGGGATTCTCTGGTAAGGCCACAATGGTGGTTTGGCTCAGGCGTAAATCGGTGCTGCCTTCTAGCCCCTTCACCAGTAAAAAATCTGTGACGCCCCGCAACGCAAAAGCCGCTCGAATCATCATTTCTGTAGGGGGATGGACATAGCCAATGATGACGCGGGATTGACCCCCGTAGGGATTCCACATTAGATCTAACGTGGCTAGGGGCGGACGTTTACCAATTTGATCTCGATAATCGTTGAGGGCTTGACTGGCAGGAAAATGGCGGGGGGTGTAATAAAACGTGAAATGGGTTTGTTGTAGGAGTTGTTGACGTTGCGATAAATCAAGAGCACGTAAATTAATCCTTAAGTCTGCCCAAATATCCACCAAACTTAAGCCGTATTTTGTGGGCATACAGTCACCGCCATGCAAAATTACGGGTTGACCCGCCGCACTTAATAACAGAGCCATAAACGGTAAAAAAGGAGCTGTGCGCGATCGCCCATCATAGGGAACCCCAAAGACCCAGGGCTGTTGCGGTAAATCCTCAATGGCGGCGATCGGTTCGGCGAATTGATCATAGGCATCTAAAAAACCCGCTAATTCTTCTCCGGTGGGACGTTTGATGCGATGGGCAATTAAAAACGCCCCAATTTGGGCCGGAGTTGCCTCTGCCCCCAACATTAATTGGGCGGCGATCGCCGCTTCAGACCGGGTTAAATCCTGTTTTGTATGTTGTCCGCTACCAACTTTTTTTAAATACTCTCGAAATACTTGGCTCATGGGATCAAAAAATCAGTGGGAGATCTGGAAGGTAGATGATTGACGCTGTAATTCTTAGCTTAGAATCTTTCCCCCCTCTAAACTGTTCTCCCCGCTAATATCTGGCTGAGAAAGTCTCTAATTACAAAAAATACATTTTCATTATGCAATAAAAACATAATACTCTCCCCTTTCGTAACAGGTTTTACAAATTAACCGGAAATCTCTTCGTACCTTGACTACTATTGACCGCGCAACAGACTTGCCGTTTTATTGCTGTTAATCGCCCTTTTTCTGCCAACGAGGCCCCTTCGCCATGACCACGGAACAGCTAATCCCAGCCAAATTAAACAAAATCGAAAAAGCAAAAGCAGAAAAACCCGGCCTCGCTGTCAAAGCAGAACTGGCTCACTTTGCCGAAATTGGTTGGGAGGCGGTGGATAAAACAGACCTGGAAATGCGGCTCAAATGGCTCGGTATTTTTTTCCGCCCTGTCACCCCCGGCAAATTTATGTTGCGGCTACGGATTCCCAACGGTTGCCTCAATAGTCAGCAACTCCGGGTCTTAGCCGAGATTATTCAACGCTACGACGAAGATGGCAGTGCCGACATCACCACCCGTCAAAATTTGCAATTGCGGGGCATTCGTTTAGAAGATACCCCCACCATTCTTCAGACCTTAGAACAAGTCGGTTTAACGTCGCTGCAATCGGGCATGGATAACGTCCGTAACTTAACCGGCTCCCCCGTGGCGGGCATTGACCCCGATGAATTAATCGACACCCGCGAACTCCTGCAAAAAATTCAGGACATGATCACCGCTCACAACCAGGGCAATGAAGAATTGAGTAATCTGCCCCGCAAATTTAACATTGCCATTGAAGGGGCGCGGGATAATTCCATTCACGCGGAAATCAATGATTTGGCGTTTATTCCGGCCTTTAAAAACGACATTTTAGGCTTTAACGTTTTGATTGGCGGTTATCTGTCGGCCCAACGCTGTGCGGAATCTGTGGCGATGGATGTTTGGGTTCCTGCTGATGACACGGTGGTGGCCTTATCCCACGCTATTTTAAAGGTTTATTCTGATAACGGTTTAGCGGCCGGTTTGCGGGAAAGTCGGGCCAAAGCGCGGTTAATGTGGCTAGTGGATACCTGGGGTATGGAAAAATTCCGGGCAGCGGTGGAAACTTGCCTGGGTCAATCCTTGGAACGAGCGGCTCCCACGGATGAAATCACCGAAGACAAAAAAGATCATTTAGGGGTTCATGCCCAAAAACAAGCGGGCTTGAATTATGTCGGGCTCCATGTGCCGATGGGACGTTTTGACGCTGAGCAAATGTTTGAACTGGCTCGCTTAGCGGCGGTTTATGGCAATGGGGAATTACGCTTAACGGTGGAGCAAAACGTGATTTTGACCCATATTCCCACGGAAAATCTGGAACCCTTATTGGCAGAGCCGTTATTGCAAACCTTTCAAATTGCCCCGTCCCCCTTGAGTCGGTCGGTGATTTCCTGTACCGGAGCGCGGTATTGCAATTTTGCCTTGATCGAAACGAAACAACGGGCGTGGCAACTGGCCCAGGAGTTAGATGCAGAATTAGCATTGTCCCAACGAGTTCGTATTCATTGGACGGGCTGTCCTAATTCCTGTGGTCAACCCCAAGCCGGGGATATTGGCTTAATTGGGAGTAAAACGCGACAGGATGGGCAAACGGTGGAAGCGGCCAATATTTACACCGGGGGAAAAGTCGGTAAAGGGGCTTGTTTGGGATCGTTACAGGAAAAAAATGTGCCGATGACAGATCTCAAAGATCATTTGCGGCAAATTTTGATTGATCAGTTTGGGGCAGTGCCTAAGTAAACAGAAATTTTGTCGAAAAACCTGGGCTCAGAGCCAGGACATCCGTTGAAAATTTCCCTTGATTTGCGGCTTTTCAGCGGCGATCGCCATAGTAACTAATCAATAAAAAATGTCAAGGTTTGCTGTCTATCACGGACAATTTTAACGAGGAAATTCCTGCTAAAATCTAGCATTGATCAATTTTTCAGGTAAAAGCAGTTATGGGTCGCGCCAAAAGAGTCGTTCTCGCTTACTCCGGCGGAGTAGATACATCAGTTTGTATTCCTTATTTGATGAATGAATGGGGGATTGAGGAGGTTATCACCCTGGCCGCAGATTTGGGTCAAGGGGATGAACTAGGCCCCGTTCAGGCCAAAGCGCTCAAATGTGGGGCGATCGAATCGTTGGTTATTGACGGTAAAGAAGAATTTGTCAAAGATTATGCTTTTCGGTCTATCCAAGCCAATGCCCTCTACGAAAACCGTTATCCCCTCTCAACCGCTTTAGCCCGTCCCCTGATTGCCAAAATGTTGGTGGAAGCCGCTGAAAAATATGGTGCTGATGCGGTGGCCCATGGTTGTACGGGCAAAGGTAACGACCAAGTGCGGTTTGATATCAGCATTATGGCGTTAAATCCTGATTTGAAAGTCTTGGCTCCAGCGCGGGAGTGGAAAATGAGCCGGGAAGAAACGATCGCCTACGGAGAAAAATTTGGCGTCGAATCCCCTGTGAAAAAATCTTCCCCCTACAGTATTGACCGCAATATTTTAGGACGGAGTATTGAAGCCGGGCCCTTGGAAGATCCGATGACCGAGCCCACCGAAGAAATTTACCTGATGACAAAGGCGATCGCCGATACCCCCGACGAACCCGAATACCTAGAAATCAGTTTCGAGCAGGGCATTCCCGTCGGTCTGAATGGGGTCATGCTTGATCCGGTCACCCTCGTCGAACGCCTCAATGAAATTGCCGGTAAACATGGCGTTGGCCGGTTGGACATGGTGGAAAACCGCGTCGTGGGCATTAAATCCCGCGAAATTTATGAAGCCCCGGCCTTGTTGGTGTTGATCGACGCCCACCGGGATTTGGAAAGCTTGACCCAAACCGCCGACGTAACCCATTACAAAAACACCGTCGAGGAAATCTATAGCCAATTAATTTACCGAGGTTTGTGGTACAGTCCCCTCAAAGAATCCCTCGATGCCTTTATTTTGAAAACCCAAGAACGGGTTACAGGCATGGTACGGATTAAGTTCTTTAAAGGCAATGCCAACATCGTCGGTCGTAAATCCGATTACTCCATCTACGATCCTGATTTGGCTACCTACGGCATGGAAGATCAATTCGACCACAAAGCCGCCGAAGGTTTCATTTATATCTGGGGCTTACCCACCAAAGTTTGGGCCCAGAAAATGCGTAAATAGTTCTCGCTTTTGTTGTTAACGGTGATTAATTTCAACTGTTAAAAATTCAATCAATTGCGGACAGATTTTCGGCTCAATCCTGATTTTTCTTTCATCATTACCCTAACTGGCTTAGTCCCTTAAGCAACAATGGTAAAAAAATGAAACATAAAGCAGATGAGTTTAATTCTGTCCATTTTTTATTGTCAAAAATAAGCATTATGGTGGATTTTAGCGAATTATTAGATGAGAATTTTTTACGCAATTTAGCAGGCGATCGCCTTGTTAATGGGGAAGCTAGAGCGAGAGAGGGAATGTCAAGGGTTTTTACATAATTTGACCTAAACCTATCGGCGCAAAAGCAACTTTATTAAATTTTTAGCCGACGCTGGCCTGTGATTCCCCATTAGCCCCTATTGGCCAGGGACGGGGTTGTTCTTTCCCAAAGCCTCGACATTCGTTTTACAATCAAAAAGCAAAACGTTAAAAAATATTACGAAAATAGCTAGTTATTCATGGCAGATCAATTAATCCGGGCCACCGCCGCCGATGGGGGAATCCGGGCTGTAGGCGTCATTACTACTCGTCTCACCGAAGAAGCGCGGCAACGCCATCAACTCTCCTACGTGGCCACCGCTGCATTGGGTCGAACCATGGCTGCGGGTTTACTCCTGTCCTCAAGCATGAAACGGGAAGGCTCACGGGTGAATATTCGTATTCGCGGTAATGGCCCCCTGGGCAGCCTGTTGGTTGATGCTGGGTTAGATGGCACAGTCCGGGGTTATGTTCAGAATCCCCAAATTGAACTGCCCCCCAATGCCCAAGGCAAGCTCGATGTGGGCGGAGCGGTGGGGAAAGAGGGTTTTGTTTATGTGGTGCGTGATATCGGTTACGGCTACCCCTATTCCAGTACTGTTGAGTTGGTTTCGGGGGAAATTGGCGATGATATTTCCCATTATTTAATCACGTCCGAACAGACACCTTCAGCTTTATTGTTAGGGGTTTTTGTTGGCAAAGAGGGGGTGACAGCGGCGGGGGGATTATTGCTTCAGGTCATGCCCAAGGCGGCGCGGGATGAAGCGCTAGTGTCGGCCCTAGAATCCCGCCTCGGCCAACTAACGGGCTTTACGCCTCTGCTACGGGTGGGCAAATCCCTGACGGATATTTTGCAAGAATTATTGGGGGATTTTGGTTTAGCGATTTTGCCGGAAGTACAACTCCTACGGTTTGATTGCCAATGTTCTTTTCCCCGTGTGCTTGGGGCATTAAAAATGTTAGGGAAAGATGAGCTTCTCGATATGATTGAAAAGGATAACGGGGCAGAAGCAACCTGTGAGTTTTGTGGGGAAGTCTATCAAGCTAATTGTGATCATTTGACGCAATTAATTGCTGAACTTCAAATCGACCAGGCCGAGGGTTAAGCTGTGCTTTTCGTCCATCCTGTTAATTTTAAAAATTCTCAATTTAATTTATCCCTCATGGGTAGAGCAAGGGCAAATAATCGACTTTTGTTAAGGGTGGATTAATCCTATGTCAGGTTTTATTCCAGCAATTGTCGCGGAATTGTTTTTTGCTTTTGCAGGAATTTTTTATAAGTTAGGCATTGAATCAGGCATTAATTCATTAACGTTGGTTTATGGTCGTTTATTAATGGCTTGTTTGATTTTGTCGATCTTGTGGTTAATCAAACGGGGTTGGCAGTTGCTTAGGCCGGATCAGGATTTACCTTTTAAGATTGTTGACGTTAAACGGCGATTGCCCGCCTTTGAGGACTTATCATTATTTGCGCTGTTGGGGGTCTTTTTCCCGGCTTCCACACTCTTGTTATGTATTGCCATTCAGTCTTCGAGTTTAGCGACATCAAATTTATTACATAATTTAACCCCGGTTTTCATTACCCTATTCAGTCTTTTTATTCTGAAAAAAGCTAGCAATAAATTTATTGTGATGGGGCTATTGATTACTTTTTTAGGTTTAGTGATCTTAGAATTTCCTGTGCTCAAAACTGATTGGTCAACCTTTTTAAGTGGGGGTAGTGCGATCGCCATTGTGTCCGCCTTGGCCAATGCTTGTCATGTGTTGACTGTGGGCAAATTAAAAAATCGCGGTTACACTAACGTGACGATTTTATTTTGGATGAGTTTATTAGGAGTAGTCTATCTAGTGCCCGTCATGGCGGTGTTAAAAATAGATCTGTTTCCCCCCACTGAATTCGGCTGGCTGTTGATTTTTGCCCTGGGATTTTTAGTGCAAATCATTGCCCAATTACTGGTTTTGAAGAGTCTCAATATTTTGCCGCCGGAAATTGCTTCTTCTTTTTTCCTGTTAGAACCTGTCATGGCCACGGGATTAGGCTATGTATTTTTTGCGGAACAATTAACGGGATTGATGATGATCGGTTTTACCGTGATCCTCGGCGGATTACTGGTTTTGTGTTTACCCAATACTTCCAGCAATTTGCCATTGACACCCCGGCTCAAGCCTAAATTAATCACCTAGGTCGGCGATCACCTCGCTCAAGAACGAGAGGATAGTGCTTAGGTTTGGTTTGAAGAAGGTGTCAGGTTTTCGTTACACTAAAGCCTAAATTGAAAAATTCTTGGTAAAATCTTTTGGCGTATCGGGTATTGGGATTCTTCGGCATGAATTTGGAGCACAGGAGGTTTTAGAGCATGAGTGAGCAAACTCCCTACCAAACATTAGGAATATCGGAAGACGCCACCTTTGACGACATTCAAGCGGTCAAAACCCGTCTCCTGAAAGAACATCAGGGCAATACCCAATTGTTAGATCAAGTGGAAGCGGCCTATGACGCCATCATTATGGAGCGTCTACGTCTGCGTCAGGAAGGAAAAATCAAAGTTCCCGAAAAAATTCGCTTCCCAGAACGCCAAGCCGAGCCGGTAGCCAAGCCGACCCCTTCACTCACCATGCCCTCTGCCCCCGCTTGGTTGGCAATCTCCTTTGATACGCCATCCCGCAACGATATTTTGCTGCCGGCGGGGATATTTACCGCGTTGACCGCTCTCAGTTGGTTAAGCCAGGATACTTCCGGGTCGCTTCAATCCTTATTGCTGGTCGTTGGGGTTTTTGCAACGATTTTCTTTCTCAACCGTAAGCAACGCAAATTTGGTAAGGCGCTTTTGTTTAGCCTAGGGGCTTTATTGCTCGGTATTGGCTTAGGAACCGGCCTTGTACAATTGCTGCTGAGTGCCAATTTGGCGATCGTCGTTAACCCAGAGCAGGTTTCCGCAACCATTACATTTTTTCTATTGTGGTTGATCAGTAGTTTTATTCGTTAAAAATAATTCATAAATGATCGTCGGTCGGATCGTGGGTGCGATTTCCGACCGTTTTTTTGTGACTATAGATAATTTTTCGCTGGGTTTTTGGGATATTTTGATTTTTTTTGATCAATTAATATTTATTACCCTGATTATTTAAGCCAAAATATGGCTGGCTCCGCACAGACTTACCTTTTTATAACTGTTATAAGGCTAGAAGTGGCATTTTTTTTCGAGGACGATAAACATGAAATTCTGTTCCCAACTAAACAATTATTTTCAATTTTGGCTATCGTCGGTTAAAAAATAACCAAATTAATTAACTCACATTAATGTAGAAATCGATCAATCCATGACAACAAATATAGCTCAGAGATCTATTTTAGTTAGGTTTTATGGGGTATAAGCCTAGAATTTTGGTCATTTTTAGACAGTTAAACTGTTCATTTGACTTTATCAACTCACCATAAACTTGGTACTTTAATCTGAGATTATCAACAACATTTTTTAGAATCACTAAAGAATTTAATTCCTGAAATTTTTCATTTGAATGACCTAAATAAAATCCATTTTTTCTTAATATTTTACCCATAGCCAGAGGTCTACGCATGTCTTTTTCCCCCAAACATCAACAGCCCCAGACACCCCCAATTACCTATCAGGATGGAGCGCAGTCATCTCGTCAGGGCTACAACTACAGTACGATTAGTTACCAAAAGCCCTTAAATTCGCAGGAATTAACTAGCATTACTGGTGGTGATAATTATTCAAATAATGCTGTTGTTTTGCCAGCCTTTTCTCCGAATACTATTTCTCAATCCTCTGATGCCAGTGATGGGGCTAACCATTGGTCATCTTCTTTTCAAACCTTACTCGATCAACCCCCTGCTTCCTTTCCCCGACAATTAATTAGTGGGGGAATAATTTTTATGTTGGCATTTTCGGCTTGGGCCTGGTTTGGAACAGTGGAAGAAGTGGGTAAAGCACGGGGGAAATTAGTGCCAGAAGGGGAAACGTATAAAATTCAACCCCTTGAAATTAGCCAAGTTGAGAAAATTGCTGTTCAAGAAGGACAACGGGTAGAAGCAGGACAATTATTAGTGACCCTTGATGCCGATCTAGCAACCAAAGAAGTGGAGCGCATTCAACAATTAATTAAGGCTTATCAGATTGAGTTGGGACAAAAAAAATCTTTGCGGGAACGCATTGAACTAGAAGCGAAAACTCAAACGGCGATCGCCGCTTCTAATTTGTTAGTTCAGCAGGCAGCAGTTTCCCTAGCCCAGGACAAAAAAGCCACTATTTCCCAACTTCTTACCCAACAACGCCAAGCGGCCAACGCCTACCAGTCCCGTCAACAACAACGTCAACCTCTATCGGCGATCGCCGGGGAACGGATTGAGCAACTACGGGCGGAACAACAAGCCCATCAAGAACGCCTAGACCGTTTGCAATCCCTAGAAGAGGAAGGGGCTGTTTCCAAAGAATATATTTTTCAGGCAGAACAAGCCCTGCGCGATACTCAGCAACGCTTGACTTCTAGTCAACTACAAGAAATCCCTAACACCGACGAGCAACTTTTTCAGGCTAGTCAACAACTGCGGGATCTTAACGTGCAAATTACTCAAAATGAAGGTGATTTATTAAAAGCCAACAGTGAACACGAACAGGCAAAGGCTACCTTGATTTCTCAACAAGCAGAAGCCCATCGAATTCAATTAGAAGCATCGCAACGAATTCAGCAATTAGACATGGAAATAACCCAACTCCATTCTAAAATTGCCGAAGCGAATAACGGCTTAATTAGTGCTAAGAAAAAATTACAAAATAAATATCTCAAAGCGCCCATTAGTGGCACAGTCCTAACACTTAACCTCAAAAATAAAGGGGAGGTGCTCGAACCTGGTCAGACCGTAGCAGAAATTGCCCCTGATGGAGTGCCTCTGATCGTTTCTGCCTTTTTGCCTAACCAGGAAGCTGGATTTATCAAACCCGGAATGCCTGTTAATGTCAAATTGGATGCCTATCCCTATCAAGACTATGGCGTAATTTCTGGAAAAGTGACCACAATTTCCGCCGATGCCAAGTCCGATAAAAACCTCGGAGAAGTTTATAAAGTGGAAGTCAAACTAGATCGGGATCACGTTACAAAAAATCAACAAGTAATTCCCTTCAAAGCAGGCCTTGCGGTTAATGCCGAGATTATTATCCGTGAGCGCCGGATTATTGATGTTTTACTTGATCCGATCAAACAAATTCAAAAAGATGGCATTAATCTTTGATTTTTCACCCTTCCTCATATTCTATTGATTAGGAGTTGCCTAACAAATGCCTATACAAGTTTCTCCCCATGCCAACAATCAGAGTAAAATCATGAATGACCAACAATTAGATGAAGTTATCGGCGCAATTTTAGCAGGAAAATATTCCTGGGCTTGTGTGTTAATTCTGAAGTTTGCTGGTTACAATCCCCTTCACTATATCCCCTACAGGACATACCATCGTATTGTCAAAGATAATTATGAAAGCAAGTTACAAGAAACAAGATCAAGCTAATTTAACGCCATCTAAAGCTGACAATCATTGAAGCCTAAGACTTTAATCAACTATAGAATTTACTGAGAGGAGAAAATGATTATTTCATCTTACTTTTCCTCTCTTTTATTTTGCTATTAAGAAGAATCAAAAATAAACAACTATCGTGCTTTCACTGGGTTAAAATCCTTATTTCTCCGAGTCTGAAAACTGGTAGTTTCATTAATTGTTCCGAGAGTCATGGAAGGGCGATATATAGACAAAAATGAGCTTGAGAATGCTTTACGGTTTAATGAAATAGGGACATCGATTCAAGCAATCCTCTCAAATTCTTTATTCTACGACCCCGTCAAGGTGAACACTGTAATCAAGATCGCGTTGGTTATTTCGTTAAAATGCAAAAAACCAGCAGGATACTTTTTCAAGTCATCATCTGCTGGGTGTTAGCTAAGTGCTATTAAGGGTTAGCTACTTTATCATAAATTTATCTACTTAAGCTTAATAAAAAACACATTAGTTGCATCTACATTATTCCGCTAATGCAAAAGAAGCGGACGACGCAGTTGATACAACACCATTAGCAGTTTTTCGGATGCTTCCCGTTACAGAACCACCGCTCTTTGCTTTCTTGCCACCCCAGGCGATCGCCTCAAAGCCAGCAAAGAAAGCACCAAACTTTCCATTCGAGAAAAATTTATGATCGAAGATTTTACGTCCTGAACGTGACACCACAACACCTCCTGTAACCCGTGATAATAAATCAGAGAAATTTTGGAATTCAAGGTCGATAATTTTCATGTTTTTTTGCCCATTATGCGAGCATCATAAATGCAAGGAAGTTTGACTATAAACCCACCCAGAAAATGCTTTCATTCTGGGCAGGTTTATAGGGAGGGCTAAGAATTATGCAAGTAGTGATAATTTCTAGACACTTTCTTAGCCATTACAATTAAATTATTATTCGGCTACAGAAACGGAAGCAGACCGAGACGCAGCGAACTTCGGACCGAAAAAGCCGAAATCGAGGGCTACAGTATTTGTGCTAGTACCGGTTGCTGCAAAGATAGGACCTGCCGCGATTGCCCCTGCCCCAGCTACGGCAATAGCAGTACCACCGACGATTTCAGACTCTTGAGAAACAGTATCCAAATAGTTAAGATTAGCGATGACCATTTTAGACCTCTTGGTAATTAAAAGATGAACTTGAGAAGCAGATGTAAAATATGCATCTCAACACTGACAATTTAACGAAGTTGAAGCATAATTTGTTGCCATAATGGCATTTTATTTTGAGACATAAATCAAACAACTAATGGTTATTTGTCGGCATGATCAAAATGTTGATTAATTAAATATCCTCCTTGCATTTATGTATATAAACAAACAGAAAAAAATAATTAATCAAATGCCATCATGGCATCTAATCTCTTACAATTTCCGATAACTTAAAAACTATAAACCATTTCAATCGAGGACAATATTTATGGTTATTAAAAATCTAGAGTGTATCAAAATGAACACTTCAATGATTCAAGGCGGAGGCTCTAAAAAGTGCGTTCCCGATCCTTCTTATCCCAAAAAGTACGATTATTGTGATCATAAAAAGTACAATCCTTGTGATCATAAAAAGTACGATCCTTGTGATTCCAAGGCATGGGGTTACTTCGCTCATTTAGTAAAGGAAATTCTCTAGTGTTGCCATAATGGCATTCATTTTGAGGCATAAATCAAACAACTAATGGGTACATCTCAGAAACGCAATAAGTATTTCTGAGATACTTAAAATCTCTGTTAAATTAAGGCTTTCAACGAGGTTTTACCTCTTAGCATATTTACCAGGCGCAAAACTGAGATGCACCCCAAATAATAGTCGTTTATCGATATGTTAAAAATGTTCATTAATTAAATTTTTTCTTGCATTTATATATATAAATAAACAGAAAAATTAATTAAATAAATGCCATGATGGCATCTAATTCCTCGTAATTTTTGATAATCTTAAAACTATAAACCATTTCAATTGAGGAAAATGTTTATGGTTATTGAAAATCTAGAATTTATCACAATGAGACCTTCAATGATTCAAGGTGGAGGATCAAACAAGGGCAATCCTTGTGATCCTAAAAGGTACAATCATTGTGATCGTAAAGCATCGGCTTACGGCCGTATTTACGGTGTAGCTGCGGGGACTTATTTAGCAGAAATACTTTCCGATGTTCAAACTGCCGCTATAGTTAGTGGCCATAAAATGGGAGCGGCGGTCACGTATAAATTGTCAGCAAGGGCCGTGGGCTAAAGGCTTAATTGAATTTGCTTAAGGTCAATTAAAAAACATTAGTTGATAGTTGATCTTTTTAGAATTTATAATCTCAACCACCCGTTTTTATCTAGATCATTACTCTTGGACATTCACCATGCATATTTCCAACTTAGATTTCATCCAAACTTCTCCCAGTGAATCAGCTCAATTCTCTTTGGGGATTGTGGGTGGTCAAAAACGAAGCATAGCAGCATTCGCCGTTGCAGGGGCAAGTGGCTCAGTATTTGCTACTGCTATCACTGGCACTCAGACAATTAACATTCAATTATTTTAGTCTTTTTGACTAACTAATACTTTGACTATTGCCTACTAAAAAGTGTCGTAGCGTAGTAAATTTTGCGTTGCTAAACTTTTAAGGGTAGGTAATCACCTACAAATTTATTAATCTATGAGGCTATCATGAGTCAGTTGACAATTAACGATCTCAATCATTACCAATCATTTTTTTCGAAAGATGCCATTGTTGGCGGACAAAATCAACAAGTATCTACTGATGTTGCCGTTGCGGTTAAGGCTCGTGTTACTCCCAATAGTATAACCGCAGGTCTGGGATTTGGCCTCGCAGGGGCCATTGGATCGAACGCCAAAACATTTGCTGGTGCTGTCGTCATTTAATTGAGATTAATTTCCCTTAGAATGTCTCATCATGTCACAGGATTGTTTATCAATCAATCTTAATTATACTTAAGAAATGCCTACTAAGTTGAGACATTCTTTAAAATTGAGGACGATGTTAAATTTTGGGCATTTTTCATGAAAAATGCCCAAAATTTATCTTGTTTGTAATTAATATTCGCGTTATCCCAACAAATAACTATGGCTAATTATACTCAAGCTAACTCTACAATTGAGTTAGGAATTACGGCAGAAGAAATTGTTAGATACCTTAAAGAAAAACTCGAGATAGAAGCAATTTATCGGGGTATTCTCTGCCAAAGAATTATTGCAAAAAAGGCTCAGGAGAAAAATTTAATCGTTACTCCAGAAGACATTCAAGCGGAGGCTAATCGTATTCGTCTTGAGAATCACCTGGAAAAAGCAACAGATACTTTTAACTGGTTAGCCCAGCAAATGGTTAGTCCCGACGATTGGGAAGCAGGGATTATTAATAAACTCATGCGGAAAAAATTAGCTGAGTCTCTTTTTGCAGATGACATTGAGAAGTTTTTTGCTCAAAATCGCCTTAATTTTGAACAGGTGTTACTCTATCAAATTATTGTGGCTAACGAGAAATTTGCCTGGGAGCTTTTTCATCAAATCAAAGAGGAAGAAATTAGTTTTTACCTAGCGGCAAACCTCTACGATATCGAAGAAAAACGTCGCCATCAATGTGGTTATGAAGGAACCCTTTATCGCTGGAGTATTCAACCAGAGTTTGCTCCCACTATCTTTGCGGTAGATGTTCAAACGGTAACTGCCCCCCTCACAACGGAGCAAGGCAGTCATTTATTTATGGTAGAAGAGTTTATTCCGGCTCAATTAACCCCGGATATTCAGGAAGAAATTCTTGAAAAAATGTTTAGTGAATGGTTGACGGGGGAATTCACCTATTTGCTTTTTCATACGGATAGAAAATAGGAAAAGAATACCAGCGATTAAACCCAGTTTGGTAGAGGGTTCTGGTACATCAACACAAACGCCAGGATTATTGGAAGCGAAATTGCAAGAATTAATCGTGCCGGTTAATAATAGCTCGGTATCTTTGTCAAACATGAATGCATAATTGGCATTTAAACCAAATAAAAGGGATTCATTTTTGCCACCAAATTGATTGAATAACTGAGATCCCGTAACGTTTAAATAGGGACTCGTGCTTAGCATCATTTTATCTTGATTTAAGGAGAGAACATCGTTAGTATTTAAGCCACCATAAAAATCAATTAAGGTGAATTTTTGATCACTGAATAAGTCCTGTAGGCTTAATTTAACGGTTGCTAAGCTACTGAGGGGGGCTAGGGTTACGTTACTTGTTTGATTGGCGAGAAAAGCCTCAGTTTGTATCCCAAAACTAAAGAGAGTATTAGCCGGGACAAAAAATCGACCGATTAGTGTTGAGGTAACGTACGCATCTGCTAAGTAGTCTGTGCCTTTACCAATGATTGACGTCGAAAAATACTGATCCCCTAGGGCAATACCTATTTCTTGATCGCTAACGAAGATAGCATCTCCTTCAACCGTGACTTCAACCTCTCCTTTGTCGGCGATCGCCACAGAATCGACATCTGCAATCACATCAACCGTCGTGGGCAGTACGCTAAAGTCAGAAATCGTTAAACTGATGCCAGAAAGGGTAGAAAAACTAGCGGCATAACTGGGTAAAGGAATAACAACGGAGCTAAGAACAATAACAGGAGCACAAAAATCAAAAAGAGAATGACGATTCATATTTTTTTGTAATGGGTAATGGGTCAAAGCGTCACAAGTCGAGTTGTTGCTGAGCCAGATGACAATAAAGTCCTTGCTGGCTCATCAGTTGCTCATGGGTTCCCCGCTCCACCAAAATCCCTTGATCAAGCACGAGAATACAGTCAGCATTGCGGACGGTGGAAAGACGATGGGCAATGATGAAAGTGGTGCGATCGCGGGATAGGCGGGCTAGGTTGTCTTGAAAACGGCGTTCCGACTCGGCATCAAGGGAACTGGTGGCCTCATCCAAAACCAAAATGCGGGGGCTGCCCATCAGGGCTCTGGCGATCGCCAATCGTTGTCGTTGACCGCCGGAAAGATTTGCGCCTCGTTCTCCCACTTTGGTGTTGTAACCGAGGGGCATAGCTTGGATGAAAGCCTGGGCTTCTGCGAGTTTGGCCGCTTCGATCGCCTGATCAAGGGAGAATTCAGGACGATAAAGGGTAATATTTTCGAGAATCGTGCCGGAGAATAAATAGCAATCCTGGGGTACTACCCCGAGTTGGGCACGGAGGGAATGGGGCGACACATGACGAATATCGTGGTCATCAATCCAAATCGTGCCAGATTCGGGATAGTACAACGCTTGCAGAAGTTTGACTAAGGTGGTCTTACCGGAACCGCTACGCCCCACAATGGCGATGGTCTGCCCTGCTTGCACAGAGAAGGAAATGTTTTGCAGCGTATTGCGGTCATCGTCCTTGTCATAACGGAAGCTGACATTTTCAAACCGAACATCACCTCGGATGGTGGGCAAAACCAGCATCGGTTCACCGGGGGTTTCTTCGGGAGCCGCCGAAAAAACATCATCAAGACGTTCTACTGCAATCAAGACCTCTTGAAGTTCATCCCAGAGATCGGCTAAGGACAAAATTGGGGAAATGACCTTGCCAATCATCATGTTGAACGCTACAAATTGACCGATGGTGAGTTGATCCTGAATGACCAACGTTGCTCCATACCAAAGCAATGCTGCACTACCAATGGCATTAATTAAGCCATTAGCCGCTTGGAGATTAATGCCTAATTTCTGACCCTGAAAACGGGCATTCAGATAACTGGTTAAACGGTCTTCCCAACGCCACCGCAATTCCCGTTCCGTGGCAGTAGCCTTAACAGTGGGAATACCCGTAATCGTTTCCACTAAGGCCGAATTTTGCTCTGCGGAGCGGTTGAAAATATCGCGGGAAACCCTTTGCAGTAAAGGCGTTGCCCCCAACGTCAATAGCAAAATCGGTGGAATTAAGCCAACAATCAACAGGGTTAGTTTCCAGTTGTAATAGAGCATTAAGCCCAGATAGACGAAGCCCATCAAAAAATCCAACCAGGCCAACACCACTTGATTGAGCAAAAACCGTTGAATTTTCTCGTTTTCATTGACGCGGGTGAGAATATCCCCCACATGGCGGGATTCAAAAAATTGCAGCGGTAACAGCAGCGTATGGCGAATAAAACCGCCAATCATGGTCAGATCAAGACGATTTGCCAAATAACTGAGCAAATATTGACGAATACCGGAAAGTAAAATTCCCCAAATACCAAACAGCAGAATACCCACCGCAAACACGTTAAGGGTGCTCAAACTTTTGTTGACAACCACCTTATCCAGAATGATTTGGGTAAAAAGGGGTGAGACTAGCCCAAACACCTGAATTAAAAATGATGCCAAAATGACTTGGATGCCCAACATCCGGTAGGGCAACAGTAATTTGATAAATCGCCCTAGGGATCGTTTTTCCGTGGGCATCTGCTTGAGACGTTCCGTGGGGTCTAAAAGCAGGGCATAGCCTGTCCAGCCGACGACAAATTCCTGACTAGACATCAGGCGTTTACCCTGGGCGGGGTCTGCCACTAAGAGCCGATCGCCTTTGACACCATAGACCAATACATAGTGATCCCCCTGCCAGTGGGCAATCCAGGGATTTTTTTGATCCATCAAACGGTTAAGACTGGCACGGACAGGGCGGGCTTGATAACCAATGCTTTCGGCGGCCCTGGCTAAATTTTTTAATGTCGCCCCTGATCGCCCGACCCCGGTTAAAGTCCGTAAAAAATTCAAACTTAGCCGTTTGCCCCAATACTGACTCAGCATCGCCAAACAAGCCGCCCCACAATCCGACGCACTTTGTTGTTCGATGAAGGGATAATTCTGCCATAATCCCCGACGACGTTTTAACGGTCTGGGAAAGGCGATCGCCTGATTTTGGGGCGGCGGAGGTAAAGGGGGAGGGGCCGCTAAACGGGGCGAGTTAATCGACGGTGAAATAATCGGGGCGATGGGTTTTCCCCCATTTCCTAACGGTTTTATCGTTGGTGCATCAGGGTCATTGGCCCCTAAAACCGGGGCGATCGCCGTTGCCGCTAACCAATCTTCCGGCTGAATGTAATACACTTCCAGATCTGATTGGGCAGTCCAGTCCGGGGGAATTGCGTCGGGATAGCCCCACTCAGCCCCAATATCGGCGATCTCACAGAGATCCGCTACGCGGTGCGCCGCTGGATCTTGACCACTAATTTGCCCCTGTCGTAACCAAAAATGCCCCGACTCCAACGCCAAGGATGCCCCGGCTTTAATTTTTTTGCATTGAAGCATTGGTAACAGTTGCTGAAGCCTTTGACTCGACACATTTCCCAAGCTTGTAAAGCCTTTCAAAAACACAAAAAGTTGTCGTTCCTGGGCAGCTTCACCCCAGCGTTGATCGAGTTCTGAAAACTGTTCTAACCAGGCCGTTAATGCCTTAGCAGAAAACTTAAGCACCTGCACTGGACTAGCGGCGATCGCCTGATAAGAAAAGGTAGGAAATTGCCAACGTTCATCTCCTCCAAATGTTTCGGTTGCTTGGCACAATTGCACAGAGATTATTTGTTTTTTGGCTGCATTAAAGGTTAACAACCTGACCCGTCCTTGGCAGATTAAATACAAATCAGAGCAGCCTGATTGCCTATGACCATTACCTTGGGCATCAACGGGAAGCATCGTAATCGGATCTCCCAACTGAAAGGCGATCGGCTCCAATAGATCTAGTAAGTTAGCAGAAACTTCAACCGGATCTCTGAATAAATTTAGAGATTTAATCAGCGCCTGCAAATCTTCTTTTTTTGCTGATATTGATGGAAAGCTCATAGTATAATCAGCTTAAATATTTAAAAATTTTTGACAAAAGAACTAAGCAGAAAGGTACTAACTTTCCCATTTTTTCGGTAATATTTAAATTCATTATTGGAATCTGATAGTATCAAGCACTCCGCGATTTGTATGCCAGATATCGAACTTATTCAGTGATTGATCTCGCCCTAATGGTGTCAAATTCTCCAAAGGCCATACTTTCAAAATTTTTGGTAAAGTTTTTCCAATCGCTATTTCTAAATGTTTCTGCAAAATTTTTATGGTTCCTCCCTTCGTTCTGGCTTCCGCTTCCCCCGCCCGCAAACGTTTACTCGAAATGGCGGGCATTACGCCGATTATTCGCGTCAGTCACTTCGATGAATCTTCTTTACAGGCAACCAATACGGTGGAATTAGTGGAAGCCCTAGCCAAAGCTAAAGCTGAAACCGTTGCGCCCCAATTTGCCGATGCCTTGATTTTGGGCTGCGATTCCCTCTTATTGGTTAATGGCCAAGCCCAGGGTAAACCCGATTCCCCAGAAACGGCGATCGCCCGTTGGCAGATGATGCGGGGACAGGTGGGGGAACTTTACACCGGCCATGCCTTAATTGATCGCACCCAAAACCGTTGTCTGACCCAAACCGGATTAACACGGGTTTATTTTGCCGATGTGAATGATCACGCTATTCGAGCCTATGTGGAAAGTGGCGAACCGATGAATTGTGCCGGGGCATTTGCGTTGGAGGGCAAAGGCGGATTATTAATCGACAAAATTGAAGGCTGTTCCAGTAATGTGATCGGGCTGAGTTTGCCGTTATTACGATCACTATTGCAACGGTTATAGGAGTTACGCATTGACAAATCCCATTAAATGTGGGGTTTTAAAAGAAGCTGACAACTCAAGATTAAAACAAAAACCATGCGTAAGTGCTCAAAACCATCAACAGCCAAGTGTAATATCAGCGTG
>Ga0315905_10001460_pt1 | contig 25390 bp, 30 predicted proteins | sample LakEriMetagenome_5_FD_203522 | JGI IMG/M metagenome (GOLD analysis project Ga0315905, IMG submission 203522) | Freshwater fungal communities from buoy surface, Lake Erie, Ohio, United States - Buoy 4 MA121 | ecosystem: Environmental > Aquatic > Freshwater > Lake | place: USA: Lake Erie, Ohio...
CGCGTACCAATAGCGCATGGAAAGCCCCGATTGCTGCGGTGGTCGCGCTACCTCTGGTACTACCGCCGACGGTACTGGGGTTTTATTTGCTGATCGCGATGGGGCCAGAAGGTCCGGTTGGCCGGACCACCCACTCGCTCGGTCTTGGACAACTGCCCTTCACGTTTCCCGGATTAGTGATTGCTTCCGTTTTTTACTCGCTACCTTTCATGGTGCAGCCGTTGCAGAACGCATTCGAAGCAATGGGCCGCCGACCGCTGGAAGTCGCTGCCACCTTACGCGCCTCGCCGCTGGATGCTTTTTTTACCGTCGCGGTACCGATGGCGCTGCCGGGATTCCTGACGGCCTGTGTGATGACCTTCGCGCACACGGTGGGAGAGTTCGGTGTGGTACTCATGATTGGAGGTAATCTCGCCGGTCAGACCCGCGTGGCCTCGGTGCAGATTTATGACTACGTTGAAGCCATGCAGTATCCACAAGCGCATGGATTGGCAGCGATCATGGTGGCCTTCTCTTTCATCGTCTTGCTGCTGCTGCAGATCTGGCGACCTGTCACACGCAAGGGAGTCTGAGTTGAACAGCATTCAGGCCCGATTCAAACTCGACTGGCCGGGCTTTTCACTGGATGTCGACCTCTCACTTCCGGGTCGCGGCGTGACCGCCTTATTCGGTCCTTCTGGCTGCGGCAAGACCACCCTGCTACGCAGCATCGCCGGGCTTGAGCGTCCACCCAAAGGCTTCCTGCAAGTAAATGGCGACCTCTGGCAGGACGACAGTATTTGGTTGCCGACACATCGTCGGCCACTGGCGTATGTATTTCAAGAATCTAGTCTGTTCCCCCACCTGAGCGTGATGGGAAATCTGCAATACGGCAGACAGCGTGCATCACAAGCAAACGCATTCGATTTATCACAGGTAATCGAGCTACTCGGTATCGAAGCCCTGCTATCGCGCAAACCCGATGCGCTCTCTGGCGGAGAAAGACAGCGCGTGGCCATCGCACGTGCACTCGCAGTGAATCCACGACTGCTGCTGATGGATGAGCCCCTGGCGGCGCTGGACATGCAACGCAAACAGGAAATCCTGCCCTATCTGGAACGCATGCAGAAGACGCTCGACATACCGATCATCTACGTGACGCATGCTCCGGATGAAGTGGCAAGACTTGCGCATCACATCGTGATGCTCGAACACGGCAAAGTCACGGCCAGCGGCTCGCTTCACGACACCTTGTCGCGCGTGGATCTACCCTTGCGTCTTGGTGATGACCGAGGCGTAATCATTGATGCACGTGTCAGTGAGATCGATAAGCAATGGCATCTGGCGCGGCTAGATTTTTCTGATGGTGCCTTTTGGACGCGTGATCAGGGCTTGGCTTTGCAAGATACGGCGCGTCTTCACATTCTGGCGCGCGACGTGAGTATCGCGCGCGAAAAGCCGGCCCAAAGCAGCATTCAGAATATACTTGCGGGGCGCATCGACCGCTGTGTCGATGATGATGCGCCTGGTAGTGTGATTGTTCGTGTGCTGATCGGAGAGACGCCGCTACTGGCGCGAATTACCGCCCGCTCCGTCGCCGAGCTCGCGTTGAAACCGGGTGACGCAATCTGGGTACAGGTTAAATCGGTTGCATTGGCGAGATAAACCATGCTGAAAATTTTTGTGATTCGCTGGACGATGATCGCTGCGCTGCTATTGGGTGTGTCGACAGCATCAACTGCTGCTGGTACAGACACGCTGCGTTTTGCTTGCCGGGGCTGGATGCCTATCTATTTGGGCAGTTGGGTACCCATCAACCCAGACCCGAGCGACTTTGACACGCTGTCGATTGAAGTCAACGAAGCCACGCGCATGACCAGCTTCGTTTTGACGATGATAGGTCGCGCCAACTTTGCAACGAAAATTAATGAATCTTCTATCAAAGGGGCAATCGCCTTCAAACAAATGATGGTCGATGATTACATTGAATACATCGACTTCATGCTCAATCGCGGCACAGGCGAAATCATCATCACCGCACTCGAAAAAGGCCGGCGCGCGCATACGCTTTACCGGGGAAAATGCGCTACAGTGAAAAGCAGCTTCTGATCACGCCGCACTGAAAAGATAGTTTGCGCATCCGCGTGAAATCAACATCAGCGCACGCAAATCTACCCGCACATCAGAACAAACTCGCCGGCGTGAACCGCAGACCGAAAGAAAACCAGCGATTCGCGTCACTGGCACCGGTTTGTCTTCCGACCGTCGCATCCACTTGAAATAAATTCGGAATGATGGCGTAGCGTACACCGGTCTGCCAATAAGGATTGGCGAGGTTATCCCCAAAGCTTTCTGCCACCAGTGTCAGCCGGTGGGTGGCATTGATCTCGCTGCCGATTCCCCAGGTCAGACGCTCTCGAGAAAGTGACTTGTCATGCAACCATCCCGTATTCAAATGCATGACCACCCGATCATCCGCAAATGACATTGAGAGCGGAAAATAAAGGTAGGTATTGCCATGCTGGTTGGGGCCGGGATTAATCTCGGGATGACGCACAGTACCGATCGCCGCCCCCCAGCCCCAGCCATTGGTTTCGAGTGTACGGAAAAGGGTTTTCGCCTGAAAAACATAATCCTCTGAGGTGGACAGAGAAGTATCCTGATAGCGCGCTTGCCCACCCCCCACAGTCAATTCGAGATTCCCGGTGGGGTTGCAGGCGGGCAGCGCCCAGACCTCGGTGCTGTCGGCATAAAAGCGTGTCCAACTCTCAAACTGGCAACTACCCGCCGTGGTGAGGCGCGCATCATCGGTAACAAAAGGTCGCGCTGCTTCTGCTGGTATGTGAATCAAGGCAAAGCATAAAACGCTACACAAAAACGAGCGCATCAAACAGACAAGATATTTGTAATGACAGTTCGGTGGCGTCATGGCATCGCGATGTCGATATGCTTTAATAGCACCTCAGCCCAATGACGCATTTGCGTCTGATCGAGCAACGCTACGGACTCGTGGTCACAACTATTCAACATCGCCGCTGCGTCTTCCCGGCTGCCCAGTTCTTCCAGCAAATAGAGCTTGCCGTCCCACTCGAAATGGGTGAACCAGCGCAAGCCCGGCAAAGGCTCCAGTACAGCGAACATCTGCAACCGGCGCAGCAGCATACGGGCAGTGGGATAGTCGACTAAAAACCGCAACGATAAACCTTGCGTCTGCGCAGCCTCCTCTGCAAGGTCCACGCCTGCGTGGGTGCCGAGCCACATCAGCTCACCGGAATCATCGATACCAAAATACGCGGGCTGGGAAGACATATAAAGTTATTGAATGAAAAACTTACGTAATTAAATTTTTAAGATTTAATTCTAATCATTAAAACTGACAAAGTTATTTCATAAATTCTAGTTTTTGAGATACCAGAAGTCGGCATGGGTCGTTAATGAACGAATCCGTAAACTTCAATCACCTTTCATACGCACCGAGGGACGCTTTGCCATACCGATAGCGCTTCTTCTAATTTGCTTGGAATTGCAGCCGGATCAGGCTGGCGACACATTTTTTCATCAAGCCGAAATGAATCAACGCTGCATTTTGATGAAGCAATACGAAACGCCCTATTACGCGCTGGCATTATTCAGCTGCGCGGCGCTTGGTGTTGAACTCCTCGACAATCACGTCTGGATCTATCCCCGACTCCTGAAGCAATGTATCCAGCTTTTCAGCAGCCAAGCGCAGTGCCGTCAATTCATCCGAAGCGGCTTTATCCCGTGTGGGGATGTAATACCCAATGGTCTCACCATGCCTAGTAATGGCGAGCGGCTGCCCAACTTCCAGCAGGTAATGCGGCAGCTGGCTACGGAACTCACGAATTCCAACTTTCAAAGAATTCATAACACCCTCTCATTTGTGTACACATAAGTACACCATATCTCAAGTTTCAAGCAGTGAGCACCGACATTGTTTTTTAAATGATAATTATCTGGGAATTCGCTTCCTGCAAGCCCAGCTAGCCCCCGAAGAACTTGGAAATACTCCTGCCATGTACATTTTTGAAGGGAAGTCATCTGATGCCCATTTCCACTATTTTCATTAACAACCGCACTCAGGCGGTCCGGCTCCCGGCAGAAGTTCGCTTTCCCGAAGGCGTGAAACGAGTCACCGTCAGGGCTATAGGCAACGAGCGAATCATCGCGCCGGTCGAGAACACCTGGGACAGCTTTTTCATGAATGGTCTGAAAGTCAGTGATAATTTCATGATCGAACGTGCCAGCCAGCAGCAGAACGAGCGCGAAGCGCTCGAATGATCCGCTATATGCTTGATACGAATATCGTGAACTATGTGATAAAGAAACGTCCGATAGAAGTGCTTCCCTACACACCGAAAGCGGCTCAACATTACGGTTCGATCCGTGCCGCCCTCGAAAGAAGTGGAGATACTATCGGCATCAACGATCTGCACATCGCAGCTCATGCACGAAGTGAGGGACTTGTACTGGTGACAAACAACCTAAGAGAGTTCGAGCGCGTCCCTGCACTGGAAACAGAAAACTGGATCAGCGTAGCAAGTTGATCGAGCGACACAACAAACACCCACAAAGAAAAAGCGGCTGAGGAGACCTCAGCCGCTTCTTTTGCCTTTTTCCAACCTTTTCCTGAAATATCAGGGGCAAAGGCGGGGAATTTTGGCGTCCCCACGGGGATTAAACGATTACTCCAATATTGTTCTTCTCAAACAATCTTTCATCTTGCGACGCATACGTACCTCAGAATTTCGGCGCCGGGCCGCATAACATGCAGAAATCGGCCGCTGGTGCATGTATCGCCTGAATCGGCGCAGCAGACCTATGCCCTGACGGGTTCGTCTTTTGCTGGCTGGTTCCAGTTTCAACCTCTGTACGCACGGATCCTGAAAGAGCAGCCCGACTTTCTCGACTGATCGCATCGGGCGCTCGGGTTCCAGTGAATCGGTCCCGAGTGTGCGAAAATCTTCCTCCAATTGCAGATCGCCGGTCGCAAGCTGTTGCGCTGGCGCTCATGCGAAAAAAAAACGACCTCCTCCGGTTTCGTTTGCGCGTCAAACAGACCGTTGCGATGTCAATAACAAGAGGAGATTCTTGCCATGTCTCAGGACGTCTACGTTGCCGGTGTCGGCATGATCCCGTTTTCCAAACCCGGTGCAAGCGATTCCTATCACGTGATGGGTGCGCGCGCAATCCGCGCCGCGCTCGAGGACGCCGGCCTCGATTACGACAAAGTCCAGCAGGTCTATGCGGGCTATGTATTTGGTGATTCCTGCTGCGGTCAGCGCGCCGTCTACGACGTTGGCATGAGCGGCGTACCCGTCATTAACGTCAACAATAACTGTTCGACGGGTTCGACGGCACTCTGGCTGGCTCGTCAGGCTGTCGCCTCCGGTGCCGTCGACTGCGCATTGGCAGTCGGCTTCGAACAAATGAAGCCCGGCGCGCTGGGCAATGTTTATGAAGACCGCCCGTCACCTTTTGATCGGTTCGACGCACAGTGCGAGCAGCTGATCGAGGCTGACAACATTCCGCTGGCATTGCGTTATTTTGGCGGCGCTGGTCTGGCGCACATGCAGCAATACGGCACCAAGCTCAACACCTTCGCCAAAATTCGCGCCAAGGCCTCGCGTCACGCTGCCAATAATCCACTGGCACTCTTCAAAACCGTATTAACCGAAGAAGAAGTCATGCAATCACCTGCCATCTGGCCCGGTGTCATGACGCGTCTGATGGCCTGTCCGCCCACCTGTGGTGGTGCAGCCGCGATTGTCTGCTCGGAAGATTTCGCAAAGAAGCATGATCTGGATCAACGCGTGCGCATTCGTGCGCAAGCCATGACCACCGACACCGGCACCACTTTCGAAGGTCAGCACAGCGACATGCGTCAGCTGGTCGGCTTTGACATGACCCGTGCTGCTGCGAGCCTGGTGTATGAAGAAGCCGGCATCGGTCCGGACGAACTCAAGGTCGTCGAGCTGCATGATTGCTTTGCGCAAAATGAACTACTCACCTACGAAGCGCTGGGTCTGTGCGCCGAGGGTGATGCTGAACAATTTGTCGAGGATGGTGATAACACCTACGGTGGCAAATACGTCACCAACCCCTCGGGCGGTCTGCTCTCCAAAGGTCATCCTTTGGGCGCCACGGGTCTGGCCCAATGCACCGAACTCGTCAATCAGTTGCGCGGCACCGCCGACAAGCGTCAGGTGGAAGGCGCGCGCATCGCCTTGCAACACAATCTCGGACTCGGCGGTGCTTGCGTCGTCACGTTGTACGAACGGGTCTAGCCGATGGTTGATCGCACATGGATAGGGCACACCCTGCCCGCCACGACCTTTTTGGTTGAACGTTCCCGCCTGCGTTTTTTTGCCAAGGCCATCGGCGAAACCGATCCCATCTATACCGATGAACACGCCGCCCGTGCGGCCGGTCATCCGGATCTGCCGGCACCACCGACCTTTCTGTTTACTGCCGAGCTGGAATCCGGCGTCAAGATGGCGTGGATGAATGAAGCGGGCATTGAACTCGGCAAGGTGCTGCATGGCGAGCAATCGTTTACCCCGCATCGTCTGCTGTATGCCGGCGACACTGTGGCATTGACGGCGCAGATCACGGACATCTATGACAAAAAAAACGGCGCCCTGGAATTCGTCGTCATCGACAGCGCCGCCAGAAACCAGCATGACGAACTCGTCGCCACCGTGCGCGGCATCATCGTCGTGCGGCACTGAGATCTTGATCATGCACGGACTCGATTTGCGCGCCCTGAAAGTCGGCGACAAGCTGCCCGCATTAACGCTGCCGCCGGTTGACCGGACAACGCTGGCTTTATTCGCCGGCGCTTCGGGTGATCACAACCCGATTCACATCGATATCGATTTTGCGCGCAAGGCCGGCATGCCGGATGTCTTTGCGCACGGCATGCTGAGCATGGCCTGGCTGGGTCGGCTGCTCACGCAGTGGGTGCCGCAGCAGCAGATTCGGTACTTTGGCGTGCGCTTTCTGGGTATTACGCAGATCGGCCACATCATCACCTGCAGCGGGCAGATCAAAGAACACTGCACCTTCGAAGACCAGCTCTGTCTGCGTGTTGAAATCCAGACCACCAACCAATACGGCGAAGCGCGTATCGCCGGCGAAGCCATGATCGCGATTGAATCAGGAGACAAAGCATGACAGGAACACTGCAAGGAAAAGTAGCGCTCGTTACCGGATCGGGGCGTGGCATCGGTCGCGCCATCGCGCACAAATTTGCGGCGCAAGGCGCTCGGGTGGTCGTTAACGATCTTGATCCCGAACCGGCGCAACAGGTCGTCGATGAAATTCGTGCGGCCGGCGGCGAGGCCACAGCTTGCAGCGGCAGTGTCTCCACCGCCGACTTTGCGGAGCGGTTCGTGGGCACCGCATTACGCGACTATCAAGGCATCGACATCATCGTCAACAATGCCGGCTATACCTGGGACAGCGTTATCCAGAAGATGACCGACGAACAGTGGTACGCGATCATGGATGTGCATCTGACGGCACCGTTTCGCATCTTGCGAGCGGCGCAACCTGCAATCCGCGCCCTGGTCAATGCCGAACAAGCCGCAGGCGCCATGAGCTCGCGCCGCGTGGTGAATATTTCTTCCGTTGCCGGCGTCTTCGGCAATGCAGGTCAGACCAATTACGCCGTCGCCAAAGCCGGCATCGAAGGCATGACCAAAACACTGGCCAAAGAATGGGGACGCTACAACGTCACCGTCAATTGTGTCGCTTATGGCTACATCAAGACGCGACTGACCGAGAGCGGCGCCAACGAAGGCGCTACAGCACACATTGATGGCCGCGACATTCGCGTGGGTGTCAATCCCGGTCTGAAAGCAGCGATGGAACAGGCCATCCCGCTTGGACGCGGCGGCACGCCCGAAGAAGCGGCTGGTGCGGTTTACCTGTTCTGTCTGCCTGAAGCCGATTACATCAGCGGCCAGACACTGATGTGCACGGGCGGCTTGACCGGCATCTGATGACACACCCGAGCCAACAGGCCGGCCCACTGGCGGATGTGCGTCTCATTGAATTCGTGGGTCTCGGACCGGGTCCGTTTTGCGCCATGATGCTCTCTGATATGGGCGCTGAAGTGATTCGCCTGCACGCCAAAGACAAGCCACCCACCTTTCCGATTTTGAACACGCGCTTTGATGTGATGGCGCGTGGCCGTCGCTCTCTGGCCATCGATCTCAAAAAACCGGGGGCTGTCGAGACCGTGCTGAAATTAATCGAACAGGCCGACGGTCTGATCGAAGGTTTTCGACCCGGTGTAATGGAACGTCTTGGATTGGCGCCCGAGGTCTGTCACACACGCAATCCCAAACTGATCTATGGCCGCATGACCGGCTGGGGTCAGCATGGGCCACTGGCACAGGCGGCTGGTCATGATCTCAATTACGTGGCGCTCTCGGGTGCGTTGCATGCGATGGGGTCCGACACCGCGCCGCCCCCTGTGCCACTCAATCTTGTGGGTGACTTTGGCGGTGGCGGGCTGATGCTGGCCTTTGGCATCGTATGCGCGCTGCTCGAGGCAAAAAACACCGGCAAAGGTCAGGTGATTGACGCGGCCATGACCGACGGTGCTGCCCTGCTCTCCGCGATGTTCTACGGCTTCAAGGCCGGCGGCCAGTGGGATAACGCACGTCATGCGAATTTTCTCGATGGGGCTGCGCATTTCTACGATAACTACCGCTGCGCGGATGACAAGTACGTCAGCATCGGCGCGATCGAACCCCAATTCTATGGACTGCTGCGCGAAAAAATCGGCGCCACTGACGTAGCTTTTGATGCACAAAACGACAGCGCAGCCTGGCCCGCGTTGAAAGAAAAAACTGCCGCGCTGTTTGCCCTGAAAACTCGAGATGAATGGTGTGCACTGCTGGAAGGCAGCGACGCCTGCTTTGCACCGGTACTCGATTGGGATGAAGCGATTCATCATCCGCACAACCGTGCGCGCGACACCTTCATCGAGATTGACGGCGTGACTCAACCGGCGCCGGCACCGCGCTTTTCACGTACCCCATCAGCACCGCCCGCCGCAGTCGCGGCCGTGGGCGAACATAGCGAGGCCATCTTGCGCGACTGGGGTATTGATGAAGCAACCATCACCACCTTGCGCGCCGGTGGCGTGATCTGATTGCACCAACCGAGTTGACCATGACGGATATCGTTCACATCGTGCATCACACCGGGGGTGTCGCCGAAGTCATCCTCAACCGGCCCGACAAAATGAACGCGCTCGCACCGGCGATGTTTACGGCCTTGATTGATGCCGGCGAATCGCTCATCTCTGACACCCGCGTGCGCGCCGTGGTGTTGCGCGGTGAAGGTCGTGCGTTTTGTGCCGGTCTTGATTTGGTGAATTTCGAGAACATGAAAGCCGGTGTCGACATGATCGATCCGGCCCGCCTGATCGAACGCACCCATGGTGATGCCAACAAATTTCAGCGCGTCGCCACTGTCTGGCGCGACATCCCGGTGCCCGTGATCGCAGCGCTGTATGGCGTCGCTTTCGGCGGCGGTTTGCAGATTGCGCTGGGCGCCGACCTGCGACTCGTCACGGCCGATATCAAAATGTCGGTAATGGAAATTAAATGGGGACTGGTGCCGGACATGGCTGGTATGCTCTTTATGAGGCAACTCGTGCGCGCGGATGTTGCACGTGATCTGATCTACACCGGGCGCATCGTCGGTGGTTTCGAAGCGGTGCAACTGGGTCTGGCCACGCGCGTGGTCGATGATCCACTCGCCAGCGCCATGCAGATGGCCCGGGAGATGACAGAGAAAAGTCCGCTGGCGCTGCGTGCGGCCAAGCGCATGCTCAATCAATGGGGTGACGCCAGTGATGCTGCCCTGCTGCTCGCCGAAGCAGATGAGCAAAGCCGGCTGATTGGTCGCGCCGAACAAATGGAAGCCGTACAAGCCAATCTCGACAAACGCCCGCCTGTGTTTCATGACCCGGAATAAACCATGACCAACCACGACGCCATACAACTCAGCCTCACTGACGGTATCGCCACCCTCACCTTCAACGAACCCGCCAAGCTCAATGCGTTGTCGGTGCGACTGATTGACGGCCTGATGGCTGCGCTGGTACAGCTGCGCGCCGATCCCGGCGTGCGCGTACTGCAGCTCATTGGTGCCGGCAAAGCCTTCTCTGTCGGCGCCGATCTGACCGGCATGAATGCACAAGACACTCATGTGGGCGAGCAAACGCGTGGCGAGTGGACCGATGACCAGATGCGCACCCGTCACAACAAACTCGTCGCCGATTTGCGCAGTCTGCCTTTTCCGATTCTGACGATATTAAACGGCCCCGTCGCAGGCGGCAGTGTGGGCATTGCCTTTGCCGCCGACATCGTTATTGCCGCTCGCTCGGCCTTTGTGTATTTGCCTTTCATGTCGGCGCTGGGCATCGTGCCAGATATGGGATCGAGCTGGTTTTTACCACGCCTGATCGGCACCGGTCGCGCCACAGGCATGACCTTGTTGGGACAACGTATCAGCGCCGAGCAGGCAGCGGCCTGGGGCATGATCTGGTCTTGTATTGATGACGATGCGCTACCAGAGGAAGCCGCGCGCATCACTCAGCGCCTGGCACGCTTGCCAGCCCATGCGGCGATCGAGACGCGGGCCATTTTTGATCAGTCACTTAAAAACGATTTGCAACAGCAGCTGGACTATGAACGTGCACGCCAGCATGAATTGATTGATGGTGTTGCGTTTTCCGAAGGCGTCACCGCATTTCTGGAAAAACGTCCACCGGTATTTCCCCGTTCCTGAACCGATCACCGTATCCCGCACCGAGGTGTTTATGTCGATTGATTTCCGTCCTTCGTGGATGAATGAAGAGCTTGATCTGTTTTGCGATAACGTCGCCCGCTTTCTCGACAATGAAGTCGCGCCGCAAGACGAAGCCGCGCGCAAGCAGGGCCATGTCGGTCATGCAATCTGGCAGCGTGCCGGCGAACTCGGTCTGTTGTGCGTCGACGTACCCGAGGAATTTGGCGGGGGTGGTGGTGACTTTCGACACGAAGCATTGTTCGACGACCAGATGGCTCGCCGCGGCCTGACCGGTATGGCCACCTCGGTCCACAGCATCGTCGCGCAGTATTTTGTTCATCACGGCACACCGGAACAACAATGCACCTATCTGCCCAAACTCGCCAGCGGCGAACTCGTTGGTGCGATCGCCATGACCGAGCCCGGCGGCGGCTCTGACCTGCAAGGCATACGCACCCGCGCCGAGCGTCGCGGTGACGATTACGTCATCAACGGTGCCAAGACCTTCATCACGAACGGCTATCTGGCAGGCGTGGTGCTGCTGGTCGTCAAAACCGATCCGGCGCAAGGTGCGCGCGGCATTTCTATCCTGATTGTGGATACCAAGGACTGTGACGGCTTCAGCGTGGGACGCGTGCTGGACAAGATGGGTATGAAATCTCAGGACACGGCCGAACTGTTTTTTGACAACGTGGCCGTACCGGCCAGCGCCGTGTTAGGTGGCGTCGAAGGCCAGGGATTTTTTCAGCTGATGTCGGATTTACCCTATGAGCGCGCAATCATCGGTGTCACTGCGGCGGCTGCGATCGAGGGCGCACTGGCCCTTACATTGGCCTATACCAAAGAACGCCAGGCGTTTGGCAAGCTCCTGTTTGATTTCCAGAACACCCGTTTTAAACTCGCCGAGATTGCCGCCATAGCCAAAGCCACACGAGCCTTTGTCGACCGCTGCGTCGAGGATCAGGTCGCGGGCAAGCTCGATACCGTGACCGCCTCGATGGTCAAAATGTGGGCCACCGAGCAGCAAGGCAAAGTGATGGATGAATGCGTACAGCTCTTTGGCGGCTATGGTTACATGAACGAGTATCCGATAGCGCGCATGTTTACCGATGCGCGAGTGCAGCGCATTTACGGGGGCACCAACGAGATCATGCGCGAAGTCATTGCGCGCGGACTTTGAATGATCGATCTCTACTATTGGCCCACGCCGAACGGCTGGAAAATTTCGATTGCTCTCGAAGAGCTGGCACTGCCCTATCGCGTGGTGCCGGTCAATCTGGGCAAGGGCGAACAGTTTGATCCGGCGTTTTTGCGAATCAGCCCCAACAACCGCATACCGGCGATGATAGATCACACGCCCGCGGATGGCGGCGCACCAGTCTCTGTTTTCGAGAGCGGCGCGATCCTGCAGTATCTCGCCGATAAAACCGGACAACTGCAGCCGGCCGACTGGCGCGGCAAGCTCGCCGTGCAGCAGTGGCTGATGTGGCAAATCGGTGGTCTGGGGCCGATGCTGGGTCAGCATGGCCATTTCAAACTCTATGCGCCCGAACCGCTGCCGTATGCCATCGAGCGCTACGCGGCAGAAACACGGCGACTGTACCGGGTACTGGATACCCAGCTCGCGAAAGGGGCTGCGTATCTGCTGGCTGAGTACAGCATTGCCGATATAGCGATATTCCCGTGGATCATGACGCATAAAGCGCAAGGTTTGACGCTGGATGATTACCCCGCCATCAAACGCTGGTATGCGCTGGTACGATCGCGCGATGCAGTGCAACGCGGGCTGGCCGTGGGCAAGGCGTCGCGTCAAAAAACTCTGGACGATGAAGCCCGAAAAAATCTGTTCGGCGCGCAAGGAACGATATGATCACCTGCTACCTTGATATTTCCAGTCCGTGGACCTGGCTCGCGTTTCGCCGGCTGCAGCGACTGGCGGTCGAGCTCGACACCACCGTTGACTGGAAGCCGATACTGGTCGGTGGCGTCTTCAACGCCGTCAATCCGAGTGTCTATGAATTTCGCGAGCGCGGCGTACCGGCCAAGCAGGCTTATCTACGCAAAGACCTCGCCGATTGGGCGCGTCATGAAGGCATCAGCATTCTTTTCCCGCCCACGATGTTTCCGGTCAATAGCGTCAAGGCCATGCGCGCCTGTTTGTGGCTGCAATCGCAGCTGCCAGCGAAGTTCGAACTGTTCGCTGCTACCGCCTTTGAAGCATACTGGACACATGATCAGGATATCTCGAGCGATGCGGTATTGCAGGGCTTGTGCGAGCAGATCGGCATCGACACCGCAGCGCTGCTGGCGGGTATTGCCGAGCCCAATATCAAGGCGCAATTAAAAGCCAACACTGACGCGCTGATTGCGCGCGGTGGTTTCGGCTCACCCACCTTCTTTGTCGGCGATGACGACATGTATTTCGGTAATGACCGACTGGAATTGGTCAGCGATGCCGTGCTGGCCCAACGACAATAAAAAAATGGCATTACCCAAGTTGATGTGACGCCGTTCAATTCAATACACACCGCGCACCATCAGGATGCGCAGATTTTCGCTTTCGCCTCTGCGTATTCCCGCTGAAAACGCGCGATCAGTACAGCCGCTGGTACCACCTCGCGCACCGAACCAATACCCTGCCCGCAGCCCCAGATATCCTTCCACGCCTTGGCGCTGATACCACTATCGCCGCTGCTGAAATTCATCTTGCTGGGATCGCTCTGGGGCAGATTGTCCGGATCCATGCCGGCATTTTTAATACTGCCCTTGAGATAATTGCCATGCACACCCGTGTAGAAATTACTGTAGACAATATCGTCCGAATTGGAGGTGGTAATCATCTTCTTGTACCCATCCGAAGCGCGCGCTTCGTCGGTCGCAATAAAGGCAGAACCGATATACGCAAAATCAGCACCCATCGCCTGTGACGCGAGGATCGCGCCGCCGGAGGCAATCGAGCCCGAGAGCGCCACCGGTCCACCAAACCAGTCACGAATTTCCTGGATCATTGCAAACGGACTTTTCACACTCGCATGCCCGCCTGCGCCAGCGGCCACCGGAATGAGACCATCGGCACCTTTTTCGATCGCTTTGTGCGCATAGACATTATTGATGACGTCATGCAGCACCACACCACCCCAGCTGTGCACCGCCTGATTCACATCTTCGCGAGCGCCCAGGCTGGTGATCGTAATTGGCACCTTGTATTTCGCACAGACCTGCAAATCATGGTCGAGACGATCATTACTTTTATGGACAATCTGATTGATCGCAAAAGGTGCTGAAGGACGATCCGGATGCGCTTTGTCGTGTGCAGCCAAAGCCTCGGTAATTTCAGCCAGCCATTCGTCGAGCTGGGACGCCGGCCGCGCATTCAAAGCCGGCATTGAGCCCACCACGCCAGCGATACATTGCGCGATGACCAGCTTGGGATTGCTGATGATAAAAAGCGGACTGCCAATCACCGGAAATTTGATTTTCTGAAGCATGGGCGGCAGGCTGCGAACAGGTACGGTCATAGTGTCTCAATGCGTAAGTTGATCAATCGGGTTTTTGCCAGTCCAGAGCCCGGCATTATTTGTAATTGCCCAGTTCTTTCCAGCGTCCGCCTTCGACGATGGACATGCGGGACTGTGCACTGCCCAGACGACGGGTCGCAGACCAAGTGTAGACCGGGCTTTCGAACATCGGGTATTCCACTTTGCCCAGCGACTCCATCCCCGCAATGAACGACTTGGTGTCGAGCCCCGGCCCGGCTTTTTGTGAGGCCCGCGCAAACAGGTCAATCATCATGTAGCCCAGTTCGGATTGTATCGTGGGCTCGGCGCCATCGAATTTTGCCTTGTATTTGGCGACCCACTCACGCAATGCCGGCGACGATGCGTCATCGTAAGGCGTCTGCAACAGGCTGACGGCATAAAAACCCTCGGCGACCTTACCGCCGAGCTTGGGCAGCATTTCCGTAAAGGTGACGTACGATCCCAACATGGTAGCGGTCATGCCCACCTTGCGCGCCTCACCCAGAATCGCCACCGTGTCGCGAATAAGGGTACCCATGACGACAAAATCACAACCTGCCGACTTGAGCTTGGCCACTTGCGAAGAAAAATCGGTCGCACCACGCTTGTAGGTGGTCTTCTCCAACAACTCAACGCCGATTGATTTCAGTCCGGCTTCGGCACCACCCAATACTTCGATGCCGTAATCATCGTCCTGATAAATAATGCAGGGCTTGCTGGCTTTTTTTGACTTGTACAATTCAGGCGTTTGTACCTGCATGGTCGAAAAATAAGGCGGCAGCAGCCCGAATTTCAATGGATGCGGTGGTTCAAACATGTCACGCGAACCCGTCGTTGGCATGAAGTTGACGATGTTTTTTTCAAATTGAATTGGCATGGCCGCGTTGTTGTGCGCGGTACCCATATGGCCCACCACCATGAACACCTTGTCCTGATTCACCAGTTTTTGTACTGCCAGCACTGATTTTTTCGGATCGTAGGCGGAGTCTTCCACCAGCATCCGGATCTTGCGGCCGTTCACGCCACCTTGTGCATTGATTTCGTCAACCCGCATCTGCATGCCATTGCGCACCCACTTGCCAATCGCTGCAATCGGGCCAGACAAGTCTTGCACCGAACCAATCAAAATCTCGTTGCTGCTCACACCCTGCATCTGCGCCCATGCCGGTGATGCCAGCAACAGGGTCAGGACTGCAATCAATAATCTGCTTTTTTTCATGACTGTCTCCTCATATTTTTAATTTTTGTACATCTTTTCAATCTGCTGTGCATACTTTGCTTCGACAAATTTACGCTTCAATTTCATGGTGGGTGTCAGCTCTTCATCTTCGGCGCTGAGTTGCGTATCCAGCAGCCAAAATGTTTTGATCTGCTCAACACGTGCGAATTTCTTATTCACTTTGCTGACTTCGGCCTGAATCAATTCCAGCACCGCCGGCGCCGAGGTTAGGCTGGCATAATTTGAAAAGGGCACGTCATTGTCTTGCGCATAACGCTCTACGTTTTCCTGATCGATCATGATAATCGCCACCAGATAAGGACGCCGGTCGCCGATGACCACCGCATCGGTCAGGTAGGGCGAAAATTTAAGCTCATTCTCGAACTCACTAGGCGTGATATTTTTTCCGCCGGCAGTGATGATAATGTCCTTCATCCTGTCCGTGATGCGAAAAAATCCCTCCGCATCCATCGCGCCCACGTCACCCGTATGCAGCCAGCCGTCTGCATCAATGGTCTCGCGCGTTTTTTCCGGTTGATTGAGGTAGCCCATGAACACATTGGGGCCACGGATCAATAATTCGCCGTTGCTCGAATCGACCCTCACTTCGGTACCCGCGATGGCACGACCGATCATGCCCGGACGGATACCGCCCGGCTGACTCATGGTACCCAGCGCGCATGATTCCGTTTGCGCCCAGCCTTCAAGCATGGGCACGCCGAGCGACAGATACCAGCGAATCAAGTCCGGTGAAATCGGTGCAGCACCCGTAGTCAGATAGCGCGCCCGATGAATGCCGATCATTTTGCGAATGTTATCCAATGCCAGCCAGCGTGCCAGAATGAATCGCAGCTTCAGACTTGCCGGGATCGTCTGACCCGCCAAAAACAAATCCGCAATCTGCCCGCCAACCCGGATACTCCAGTCATAAGCGGCGCGTTGCAGTGGTGTGCTCTCTTTGACGGCAATCGTCACTGCTGAATAAAATTTTTCCCAGACACGCGGCACGGCAAACAGCGTGGTCGGCGCAATCTCGCGCACATTTTCAGGGACGGTTTCCGGGTTCTCGACAAAATTGAGAATGGTGCCGCTGTAAATGGCCGCATACGCGCCCAGCAAACGCTCGGCAATATGACACAGCGGCAAAAAGCACATACGCTCGTCGCGCGCATCTTGCGGCAATCCCTCTGCTGCCCGGCTGCAGGAATACACCAGACCGGCGTGACTATGCATGGCGCCTTTGGGCTTGCCGGTGGTACCCGATGTATAAACCAGAATCGCTAAATCCTGCGGCTGGCATTGTGCGACCCTGGCCGGCAGCAGCGCTGGCGACTGCTCTGCAAACGCGCGACCCAGCGCACGCAAGTGATCCAGGCTGATCACCATCCCGTCATCAAGATTGCGCAGACCTTTCATGTCAAACACAATGATGTGACGCAGCAGCGGTAAATTGGCTCGTACCGACAAGGCCTTATCCAGCTGCTCGTCATCCTCGACAAACAAGACCGTTGCGCTCGAATCTTCACATAAATACTGCAACTGCTCGCTCGAATCTGTCGGATAGACGCCATTGGTGACGCCACCACAGCTCAGCGTGGCCATGTCTGCCCACACCCACTCAACGCGCGTGTTGGCAAGAATGGCAGCGCACTGCCCCAGCTGGAAATCCAGACTGAGCAAACCATTGGCGACCTCGCCCACCAACTGACCTACCTGCTTCCAGCCCCAGGACTCCCAGATACCGAATTCTTTTTGGCGCATCCAGACCTGATCACCTCGGGTAGCCACCGCATGCCAGAACATCGCGGACATGGTCTCGCCGCGTGCAAAATCTGCCGAATTTACCTTGTGATCTGTGGCGGTCCAAAGCATCCTTTATCTCCAGGTCTTTTTCTTTTTCCAACGTCGCTCGCCGCGCGCACCGGCCTCTTTCATACCGAGATAAAATTCCTTGATATCTTCTTTGTCGCGCAATCGCGCGCAGGTATCTTCCATCACGATTCTGCCGTTCTCCAGCACGTAACCATAGTCGGCCGCATTCAGGGCCGTGTTGGCATTTTGCTCCACGAGCAAAATCGTCGTACCGCGCTCGCGGTTGATGCGCACCACAATCTCGAAAATTTCTTTGGTGAGTCGTGGTGACAGGCCCAGACTCGGCTCGTCCAACAACATCAGCTCGGGCGCCGACATCAGCGCGCGTGCAATGGCCAGCATCTGCTGTTGCCCACCCGAGAGCAGGCCGGCATCCTGATGACTGCGCTCTTTGAGCACCGGAAAATACGCAAAGACCATCTCCAGATCTCGCGCAAATCCATCCCGGTCACGCCGTGTATAGCCACCCATCTGCAAATTGTCGAGAACCGACAACAAAGGAAAAACTTCACGCCCTTCCGGCACCTGCACCAAACCACGCCGCACGATCTGTGCCGGATCCTGCGCCGTGATGTCTTCGCCTTTAAAAGTCACTGTGCCTTTGCGCGGATCAATGATACCGGAAATCGTTTTCAGAATCGTGGACTTGCCCGCGCCATTGGAACCCAGCACCGTGGCAATCTGACCGCGCAACACGTTCAGACTGACCCCGCGTATGGCCTTGATCGGGCCGTAGGCACTTTCTACATTGGTCAGGGACAGGAGTGCTGTGGCCGGGGCATTCATGGCTGCTCCCGGCGCAAGCTGCTGACATCATCGACGGAGCCCAGATAGGCTTCGATCACGGCCGGGTCACTTTGCACTTGCTGAGGTGTACCAGTGGCAAGCACCTCACCCTGATTCATGGCCAGTACCCGATCCGATACTTTCGACACCAGCGTCATGTCATGTTCCACCATCAGCACCGTGACACCCAATTCTTCTGTGATGTCACCAATCCAGAACATCATGTCATCGGTTTCTTCGACATTGAGCCCCGAGGAAGGCTCGTCGAGCAGTAACAATTGCGGTGCCGTGCACAAGGCGCGTGCCATCTCAACCACCTTGCGCACGCCATAGGGTAGATTGCCGATCCGGGCATCGCGATGATGCTGCAAGTCGAGCAGTTCGATGATTTCTTCGACCTTGCGGCGCGCGGCTATTTCGGCCTCTCTGGCGCGCGAGGTAAACAACAGGTCACGCCAGAAACCGGTCTGGCGGTGCGTGTGGCGCCCAATGAGCAAATTTTGCAGAACCGTGGCCTGCTCGAACAATTCAATATTTTGAAAGGTACGTGCGATACCCAAGGCGGCAATCCGATGCGGCGCCTGTGCGCTCAGGTTAACCACGCCATCTGCCGTGTGATAGGCCATGCTGCCTGCAGTGGCTGCATAAATACGGCTGATCAAATTGAACACCGTCGTTTTGCCGGCACCATTGGGGCCGATCAGCGTGAATACCTCGCCACGACGCACCTCAAAGCTGACGTCATTGACGGCTTTGACACCACCGAATTGCATCGACAGATGGCTGACCGTGAGCAGGAGATCGTTCATCAAGCGTTCCTCACTTCAAGCGATCCGACTTGAGGAATGCCTTCTGACGCCGGAACATATCCTGCCGATAGAACGGAAAAATCTCCAGCCAGGTACGTATCTTGAGCCAGCGACCGTAGATACCCAGCGGCTCGAAGAGCACAAACAAGATCAGAATCAACCCATACACAAGACTTTGCAACCCGGGTGCCTCACCGATCATCGCTGGCAAAAAATCCTTGCCGATTGCAATCAGCTGCGGCATCACGATCAAAAAGATCGCCCCAAAAAAAGCGCCGTGAATCGAACCCAATCCGCCGATCACCACGAGCATCAACAGCTCGATGGATTGCAACAGACTGAACTGATCGGGCGAAATGAATTGCAGCTTGTGCGCATACAGCGCACCACCCAACCCGGCCAGCGCGGCCGAAATCGCAAATGACAAGGTCTTGGTGCGCGCCACATGAATACCCATGCTCTGGGCGGATATCTCCGAATCGCGCACGGCGACAAACGCACGCCCCGTCGGCGCGCGCAGCAGATTGAGCACACCCAGCGTGGCCAGTACGGTGACGCTCAGACACAGCGCATAAAACAGGACGGGCGTATTGAAGTTCACAGCAAACAACACCGGCGGCTTGACATGCACTCCCGCATTACCACCGGTGACTGATTCCCAACGCGCCAGAATTTCTTCGAGAATAAAACCGAAGCTCAGCGTCGAGATCGCCAGATAAATACCTTTGACTCGCAGCGCGGGCAAACCCACCAGAAAACCGGCTGCTGCGGTAATGAGCATGGCCAACAACATTGCCAGCGGAAACGGCACACCGGCGGCGACAAAAAACACTTGCGCGTAGGCGCCGACCCCCATGAACGCGCCATGGCCCATCGAGAACAAGCCGGTAAATCCGGAGAGCAGCATGAGCCCCAATCCGACGATGCCATAAATCAGCACGAAGGAAAGTTGCTCAAGCCAGTATTGCGGAAGGACGAAAGGCGCCACCAGTAGCGCCAGTACCAACAACCCATACCAAAACACATGGCCACCGTGACGTGCGAGCGCAATATCTTGTTCGTAGCGAGTTTTAAATAGAAAGCGCATAGTGTTGGCTAGACTTTCTTGCGCAGCTTTTCGCCGAACAAACCGTTGGGGCGGACCATCAACACGATGAGCACCACGACATAGGCGCACACATCCTTGACGCCTTCAGGCAAATAAAATCCCGCGAGGGATTCAGTGATACCGATTACAAGCCCGCCTGCAATTGCGCCCGGCAGGCTGCCAAAACCTCCGACGACCGCTGCCGGAAAGGCTTTCAATCCGATCATGCCCATATTGGCATGCACAAACGTGATCGGCGCCAGCAGCATGCCGGCGATCGCAGCCACGGCTGCGGCCAAGCCCCAGACCAGTCCATTGATGCGGCGCACAGGAATACCCATGTAATAGGCTGCAAGCTGATTTTGTGATGCCGCCTGCATCGCAATGCCGATACGCGTAAAACGAAACAGCGCGAAAAGCAACCCGCACAGCAACAAGGTTGCTGCGATGATCACCAAGTGCTCTGCACTGAAATTAGCGTCGCCCAGAGCAACCAGCTCATCTTTGTAGGGTGCGTCCAGGGGCAAGGTATCGGAGCCGACATTGGGCACCATGGTAACAAGGCCGCGTGCCAGATAACCAATGCCGATGGTCAACATGACGACCGTGAAAGCAGGCTCACCCAAAATAGGACGTATCGCGATTCGCTCCAGCAGAATGCCGAACAAGGCCATCAGCACCATCGCGATTGGCAAGGCCACCCAAAACGACAGGCCCAGACCTGACACCAGCGCCAGCCCCGTAAAGGCACCCAGCATCATCAGGTCACCTTGAACAAAACTGACGGTTTCGGTGGCCTTGTAGATCAGCACAAAGCCCAGCGCGATCAGGCCATAAATGCAGCCTTGCGCAACGCCGCTCAACAATAATTGCATCAACAGCACCGTATCTCCTCCGGCATTGGCGGCGATTCGTCGGCGCAGATCACTTGCGCGCGACGCTTTTTGTTATTTTTTTGAAAATAATTATTTTATTTTTATTATTGTACCCGTCGATTGTGGGCTATTTCCGCATCTTGTCCAAATGCAACGGATTAATCTGCAGAGGCAGGGGTGAAATAAGGCTGGAAAGTAACGTAGGAAATAGATTGTTGCGCCACATGCGGTCTCGCGCTTGTGAATGGCGATGAAAGATACCGAACGAAACTACTGACTCAGGGTGCCTTGGTTAAATGACAGTGGCTTGTGTGGTCACAGACACCTCATCGCATCGATATTTTCCTGCCTGCCGGGCCATGCAACTAGGTTGGAATATCCTGAGATATGAATGGATTCACCATCTGTGGGTCATGCGCATGAATCCAAGTTATCCGAGGCAGAACGAATTTCAATTTTCACATGCAATTTGCAGCTCTTCCTCAGCGACTGTTTCAGGCTTGATGGGCAGCCATTCCAACTCGGACTGCTTGATCTTGAGTGAATGAATGACATCACCCGTTGCCAGCTTGTCGGCATAAAAAAATGCCTCAATCAATGCATGCGACTTCTTTTTACAGTCAAATGCATCATAGGTCTTGATGGACAAAAAATTCCCGAATTCATCGGCTCTGATCTCCGGAAAATCAGTCATCGTCCACATGTTGACGATATTGCCTTTTCTGAGCTTTGTCGCCTTGTCGTGATAAACGATTTGCTCAGGTGCGCCTGACGTTGTCTCCCATTCAGCCCACGACATCGAGCAAGTCATCCACAGCAAACAGCCCAGAATTCATTTCATAAGAGTTATCCCTTATCTGCCGACAGAGGCGATGAAGATCCGTTGCTTGAAGTGCCAGAGTTTATTGCGGACTTAGAAAAAAGTAACGGCGAAGCGCGTTTGCGCGTTCGCCGTTGGATTACTTCATTACTTAGCCGAATTGTCTATGACCCTGAAACTCGGGCTATCGAACTCCACTACCGCTGGGGTAGTGGAGTTAATTTGGCGTCCCCACGGGGTGTCGTTTTATCCCCCCGGAATCAAAACCCTATGAGCTGGTGCTAAGCGCGAGGTGGGTTGATTTTCTCGATATGAGCTCGGCTGCGATCAAGCGGAAGAGCAGACGGCTACGAGGCTTGCCGCCTGATTCTCGGGGATGGCTGTCAGAAAGCAGCCCCTGAACTGGCACTCCACTCACAAGTTATATTTAAGGCAACAAAACTGTAACAAATGTATCTGCCGGTATTCAGGCTAGAAAAATCGTTACAAGCCATATAGCTTCAGAGTAAAACGCATTATCGATTCGGCATTGTGCGAATGCGGTTTGCCTGCAAGCTGGTCGAGAAAATCTGGGGTCATTGAAATGAATGTAATTAGCTTTAAAAAAATAGTGAAAGCTTTTCTTGTAGGCGTGATGACATTTGCAGTGGGGTTAGTTTTGGCTGAAGAGTTTGCAGTTAAAAACAAGGTACCCAATTGTAAAGGCGCTGATACGAGTAAATGGGATAACTGTTATGGGAAAGAAACGAGCTCATTCGATGGAGTAACTTTCCAAGGGATGTGGCGTCAGGGGAAAAGCATGGCGCAGGTTCGCATTTTTTTGCAAACGGCGACAAGTATGTTGGAAATTTCAAAGATGGTGAATGGGAAAATGGAAAACTAACTTACTCAAGTGGGGAAGAATACCAAGGTGATTTTAAAAATGGACAGCGCCATGGAAGAGGAACAATGGTTGCGGAAAACGGAGCTTCTTATCAAGGAGAATGGAAAGACGATACTTGGCATGGCAACGGAATCTACAAAAACTTAGGTGTCTTAGAAGGACTATTTATAAAAGGGAACTTTACAAGAGGAACAGTTATCTACGCAAATGGCAATAAATATGTAGGTGAGTATCAAAATGGTGAAAGACATGGCCAAGGAATTCACATTCTAAAGAACGGCGAAAAGCAGGAAGGCATTTGGGAAAATGGAAAATTAGTTCTCGCAAGCAGAACTAGTGAGCAAATAAAGGGACTAGATCGAAAAAAAATTTCTCTCCAAATCATTTACTCTGATTTATCGGCTGACGGAAGTTTCAAACTCCACATCACAACCAACACAGACACCGCATCTCTCAAAGTAAATGGTGAAGAACAAGGCGGTCAAATTGATGGGAAATACTCAATTAACAAAGTCGCCAGAGCCGGGCAGGAAACGGTATTCACCATCGTGGCTACTGACATCAACGGCAACACAGAGACAAAAACAATTACCGTCAATCGTCCCATCGCTGAATCCCAACCCAAGTTCGCCGCGCTCAATCCGTCCCAAATCAAAAAACAACCTGAGCGAGATGCTGTAGCCATCGTCATTGGCATCGCTGATTACAAGAACTTGCCTCGAGCCGACTTTGCAAATGACGATGCCAGCATGTTCTATGACTACGCTATTCGTGCGTTGGGCATCAAGCCGGAAAACATCAAGCTGCTAGTGGATGGCAACGCTGACGATGTCGCAATTTACCAAGCCTTCAAAACATGGCTACCAAGCCGCGTACGTTCCACCACCGATGTATACGTCTATTACAGCGGCCACGGACTACCCGCCGAAGGTGGGCAAGGACTGTACCTCCTCCCTCAGCGAGCGCACAGAGATTTGATAGAAAAAACAGCCATCAGCCAGCGGGAAATCAATGGTTTTATTCAAGCGGCCAAGCCTAAGTCTGTGACGATTTTCCTCGATAGCTGCTACAGCGGACTAGCGCGCACAGGTGAAACTCTATTAGCCAGTGCTCGCCCGGTTGCACTCAAAACCGATAAGAAAATGTTTCCTGATGAATTTACCGTTATCACCGCTAGTCGAGCAGATCAAATTTCTAGCAGCAGCCCCGATTTAAAGCACGGCATTTTCAGCTACTACCTCATGCGGGGTATGGAGGGCGAAGCCGACGCGAATCGGGATGGAAAGATTACTGTGGGTGAGATGCACGGCTATCTCGCTGAACAGGTGACCAGACAAGCGGGCATGATGAACAGGCGGCAAGAGCCGCAGTTAGTCGGTGATGCAAACCGTGTATTGGTCGGGAGATAAGTGGGATTGTTGCTGGTTAGGTTAATCAGCGTTGTACTGAAAGAGCCTGTAAATTATTCTGTGTAAATACCGGCGGAGCAGTTATTGGTGATCGGGCAGCACCACAATTCAACAAAAAGAAAAAAGCCCTACAAACAGACCGTCTCTGCACCAATAGCGTTTAGTTTGCAGATACAGCGCGATGCACGCCGAGCTTGAGGCCCGCAGCATCCAACACAGCCAAGAGTGTTTTGATCGTTGGATTACCATTCGGCGAAAGTACGCGATAGAGGCTTTCACGTGGAATGCCTGCTCGCTCTGCTACTGCCGCCATACCTTGCGCTTCAGCGACATGGCGCAATGCCGCCAGTAATGCCTCACGACCGCCATCTTGATTGGCCTCTTCCATCGCAGCAGCGAGATATTCATCTGCAAATGACGGGTCTTCACGCAGCAACTCAATTACTGCTTCATCGTGTGAACGGCTTGCATTAGTCATGATAATTTCTCCGCTTCCAGTCTCTTAAATAGGCAACGGCGGTCTCAATATCGACCTGCTGCTTTCGCTTGTCACCACCCACAAGCAACAAAATCAGCTTGCTACCGACTCGCGAGTAATACACACGATATCCTGGGCCGTAGTCAATACGCAATTCACACACGCCATCCGAGAGCTGCTTGTAATCTCCGAAATTGCCCGATGCCATGCGTTGTACTCGAACCATCACTCGAGCCCTTGCTTGCCGATCTGAAAGCCCTCTTATCCAGTCCAGAAATGGGTCGGCTCCCCCTTGAGTGAGGTAGTCAATGATTTCGTACATGTTTTTGTGGAGTATACGTTACAAGTTGAAAAGCGCAAGCTGGCAGTTTTATTTCTTGATATTTTTATCGCAAGACTTTTTTGACGGGCCTCATGCAAAACACAACCTTTGCATCGTCAAACGTGCGCGGGCGCACACATTTGTACAGCGTTGAGGAAATTGCGGAAGCGGAGAACGCATACAACAATCGTGCGCTGATGCAAATTGTTGAGCGTGTGGAGTTGCCCGAGAAGAGCGAAATTTTGCGTGTTCACCTCAGCATTCCGTCGCTTCGTAGCGATGAGGTGAAAGCAGGCTTTTATGCCGATGAAAATACGAACGACCGTACTTTCGGCAATAAAAAACCCCCCATCACTAGCGTGAAGGGGGGTAATACTGGCGTCCCCACGGGGATTCGAACCCCGGTACTCACCGTGAAAGGGTGATGTCCTAGGCCTCTAGACGATGGGGACAAAAACTGTCCGTACTGCCGACCTATTGTTACCGCTGCTGCACATTTAATT
>Ga0315905_10001463_pt1 | contig 25370 bp, 20 predicted proteins | sample LakEriMetagenome_5_FD_203522 | JGI IMG/M metagenome (GOLD analysis project Ga0315905, IMG submission 203522) | Freshwater fungal communities from buoy surface, Lake Erie, Ohio, United States - Buoy 4 MA121 | ecosystem: Environmental > Aquatic > Freshwater > Lake | place: USA: Lake Erie, Ohio...
ATTGACCAACCAGGTGATACAAATTATTCAAGTGTTTGTAACGAACATACGTATTGCTGTAAATCGCTTGATTTCGATTAGTCATCCAAAAAACATTGTTTCTGGAATCAAACAACGTATCCAGCGTATTACCCGAGTCTAAAGGATATTGAAGAATTCTAAATCCACCATAGTTAAATACACTAGGGTTTCTTGGAAAACTAGGCCAGCTCGGAAAAGAGGCAAAAGATTGACCATCTCCAAAAATATCTTGTCCGTGTTTAGGTCCGGAGAACCTAGAATTGCCATTTTCTATATAAACATTATTCCACACTCGAATTTTTGAAGTTTTTGCAGCAAAACTACCGGAGGTGGATGCGTAACAAAGAACGCCATTGTTGATAAACTGATTATAGGCGATGGTATCATCGTTTGGACCAATCGTACTGATTCCTCTGTTATTTCCTATTTCCATTCCACCGGCACAATCGACCACAATATTATAGCCGATAAAACTACTGTCGAAATCATTCATGAGCTCAATTCCTACTCCATTCAATCCTGCACCAGAGGCTTTTTCTCCCGTAAAAGCCCAACCACCACGAATGATATTATTGGTAACTCGGTTATATTTTCCTGACATCAAAATCAAAGGAACCGCTCCGATATCATTGGTGCCAGATGTATCACCTGTATTTTTAAAATTCGAAAACGTGTTATTATCAATCTGATTGTAATCTCCACACATTGAAACACCAAATCCAATGTTGTTGAAATGACAATTTCTAATAATGCTGTTGTGTGTTTTGGAACTTAACCCTTCTTCACCAAGTAAAATCCCCATGGCGGTAAATGCTGTAGACACCTTATCATTCACCGGAAACCTGTAATCACTGAATTGTAATCCATCAATGATGATATAACTAACCCCATCGAAAGCCATAACTACGCGGTTTTTTCCGGTGGTTACGCAAGGACTTGGAAATAAAAAATTAGGCTTTTCACCCGTACCATAACTGGTGAAAACGATGGGATTTTTTGGGGTACCACTGGGGCACTTAAATCCATTGATTGCCCACCATTTCAAACTTCCAAATTCATCTCTTCCATTCATAAACACATCACCACTCCTAAAAGCAAATGTGTCTCCTGCGAGTGCCAATCCACTATTCCCGAAGTTTTGCAATTTTCTAAGGGAACTCCATGGTGTATTGGGATCTTGAGCCTGTTCATTCGTATATGCATCGTTGCCAATAGAGGCGCTGAAATAAAATTTTCTAGCAAAAGATGTTTGAACTACGAAACAAAAAAATAAGATAAATAAGGACATGATCGAAATAACAGGTATTTCGTTTCGAGAGATTTTCATTTAGATTAGCCCTTTTTAGGTGTAGCAAGAATAACAAAAACAATCGTAGACAGAGGGGCCGGATTAATAAATAAGCGCAAAATTATGATTTAATAATTAACATGATAAAAAATTTATTCACATGTTTTAATACTCACAAAAGATTGGTTTTCTAACAATTAAAATAATTTTTGGTCATAGAACAAAGTATATTTCTTAACCATATAAATACCAGAATTCACAGATAATAATTCACAAAATCAGATAAAATGAACGCTATTTAAATAATTGATGAATTGCTCGCTTAAAATGAAAATCAGATTTTAAAATGAGTTTGATAACAATTTGGTAACGAAAAAATAATTGAATTTAAGCTCGGAGATTACAATTTTGCGAAAATTTTTAACTAAATGAGAATATCAATTTTATCATTGCTTTTAGTTCTGTTGTGTTTGAATGGAATTTCACAAACACTCATTTTTTCAGGTAAAGTGCTGGATGAAAAAAACCAGCCAATCCCAGGTGCAAGCATCAACATTGCTCAAAACTTAGGTACAACTTCAGATCTTGACGGTTATTTCCAATTGAAATTGATTGTTGGAAAAAAATACGATATCAATATATCCGCTGTAGGATTTGAGCCCAAAGCAATTTCAGATGTAGAAGTCTTTCCCAATCAAATCAATGAAGGAACATACACATTAAAATATTCAAACAAAAAATTGGTAGATGTGGTAGTATCTTCCAAATCATCCTCTCGTAAAGAATCAGTTCAATCACTGATCTCTTTCCAAAGAAACACAAATACAGTAGCCTCCGTCATTTCAGCAGAGGCAATTCGTCGCTCCCCTGATCGAAACACGGGAGAAGTACTTAAAAGAGTGCCCGGCACTTCCATTCAGGAAGGGAAATACCTGGTTGTTCGCGGATTGGCTGATCGATATAATCAAGCCATGCTCAATGGTATTTTGCTAAGCAGCACTGAACCAGACCGTAAAACATTCTCCTTCGATTTGTTTCCGGCTGCAATGATTGATTATATCGTCATCAACAAAGCTTTCGTACCCGAGCTTCCAGGTGAATGGGCAGGCGGATTGGTACAGGTACAAACCAAAGAAATTCCTAACAACAATTTCTTCAATATACAATTGGGAACCGGGTTTAATCAAAACGCCATTCGTGAATCTTTTCTTAGCTATCAGGGTGGTAAGCTGGATTGGTTAGGTATTGAAAATGGGTATCGTGCCTTACCAGAAGGAATTCCGACCAAATCCAATTTTGCTAATCTAAGTCAAGCAGAAAAAAATGAATGGGGCAAACAATTTGACAACAATTGGTCAACTACTCCCAACAACTCCCCAATCAACCGTTCATTTCAAGCCAATGCAGGATTTACTTCTACCCTATTCAAGAAAAAAATTGGAGGTATTTTTGCCGTTACATATAACCAAAACAACCGCCGATTGGCTTTCGATAATGCAGTGATTGCCAACAGAGATGGCAGTACAGATTTAAGTTATCAAAACAATCGTTATTCTACAGATATCTTGTCTGGTGTATTGGGCAACCTAAGCCTACAATTAAATAACAATCACCGTATTTCCATCAAAAATATTCTGAATGTAAATACATCAAAATTTGTAACTGACCGTTTTGATGGTTTCGACAATGCAGGTATCATCGCACGCATCAAGGCACAGGAATTAGGTTTCCGTCAAAATACTTTTTTCAACACACAGTTATTAGGCGAACATCAATTTTCTTCTATTCAGTTAAAAGCTAAATGGTACGGAGGTTTCAATATTCTGGATCAATACATTCCTGATCAGCGCAGACTTTTCTATACACAAGACCTCGACAATCCAAATGCTCCCTATCTTGCTTTACTAGGATTAGGTGCATCACAAAAAAGTGGAAGTATTTTCTACAGTAATTTGAGTGATTATATATACAATGCCGGAACAGATTTGAGTTTGCCATTCACTATGGCGGGCAACAAACAAACCATCAAAGCCGGCTATTTCATGCAAATCAAAGATCGTTTGTTTGACAGTCGTCCGTTTTTCTTTAATACATCAAGCACTGCCATCAAATCCTTAGGAACAGATGCAATTTTCAATGCATCCAATATCGGCTTAGGTCCCGACAAAGTTCAATTTGATGAACTTACCGGTGATGCCTATCGTTACATTGCTTCATCTACTTTACATGCTGCCTATGTACAATTTGATCAGAGCTTTGGTAAAAAATGGAGATTTGTGTGGGGTGTGAGAATGGAAGATTTTAATCAAATTGTTGGAAGCAAGAATAAATCAGATCGACGCTATGTTCAGAGTCGTGTCACAGATTTCCTTCCAGGTATCAACCTCACTTACAAACCAACTGAAAAGTCAAATATCCGCTTGAGTGGAAGCCAAACTATTGTTCGTCCTGAATTCCGCGAGCTTAGTCCATTCGCCTTTTACGACTTTGAACTCAATGCTCAAGTAGTTGGAAACAACCAAGCGAAGCGAACCAAAATATTCAATGCGGATCTTCGATACGAAATTTATCCGCGCGCAGGAGAAGTTGTCACCGTTGGATTATTCTATAAATCTTTTGATCGTCCGCTGGAGTATTATTTCAATCAAACCGGTCCTGCTACCAATACTTTTAACGTAGCTAATGTTGACCGCGCAAATGCTTATGGAATCGAATTTGAATTCCGTAAAAACTTGGACATTGTCACTCAAAAACTTCAAAATTTTAGTGTGACCGGAAATTTGAGTTATATATACAGTCGTGTTCAAGATACCGCCAGTATAAATCGTCCATTGCAAGGACAAAGTCCTTATTTAATCAACCTAGGACTTATGTATGATTTGAAAAAATCAGGACTAACTGCCACTGTATTATTCAACCAGATTGGACGCAGAATTTTATTTGTCGGAAATGAAGCGATCCCTAATATCTGGGAAAATCCACGTCCATTATTGGATTTCCAGGTATCTAAAAAAGTCATGAAAAACAAAGGAGAAATCCGATTGAGTATAAATGACCTATTCAATAAGCGTGCTTATTTCTACCATGATCTTGATAACAACGGAAAATATCTTCCTAATTCATCCGATAAACTTGCAATCAATCGGAATTATGGAACAAATTATTCGATCAGTTTTCAATACACCATTCAATAAATAATTAACCCAATCAATAAACAATAAATCCAAACGGATCAATCAATCAAAAAATAAAAATATGAATCGATTACTAACGCTTACCCTCTTGTTGGCATGTTTCAATTTCTCTTGCCGAAAAATAGAAGTGGATGGAAATGGGAATAACATTACCGGCAGTGGAGACAATGTTCTTATTGGAAAAATCAATGCAGACAAATTGCTTGAATCCGGCAAAGTGTATATCATTCGCGGTATTGTATATGTGGTGGATGGTGCTACGCTAACAATTCCGGCCGGAACGATTTTATTAGGTGAAAAAGCAAGTAAAGGAACATTAGTGATTACACGTGGATGTAAAATTGAGGCGAACGGAACCGTTGAAAAACCTGTTGTTTTCACAAGCGACCAATCCACTCCGCAAAGAGGTGATTGGGGAGGCATAGTGATTTTGGGTAAAGCCAAAACCAATGCAAGTTTCAATGGAATTTCTGGCACAGGAGAAATTGAAGGTGGTGTGAATAATGCGGAAGGACTTGGAATTTATGGAGGAAATGATGACGAAGACAATAGCGGAATACTTCGTTATGTAAGAATTGAATATGCAGGGTATGCATTTTTACCTGATAAAGAATTGAATGGTTTGACCATGGGTAGTGTAGGTAGAGGAACTACCATCGACCATGTACAGGTAAGTTATGCCAATGATGATAGTTTTGAATGGTTTGGCGGTACAGTAAATGCAAAACATCTGATTGCATATAAGGGATTGGATGATGATTTCGATATGGATAACGGTTATCGTGGTAATATCCAGTTTGCCATTTCCATGAGAGACAGTGTGATTGCAGATATTTCAGGAAGCAATGGCCTGGAAGTTGATAACGATGCCGCAGGAAGCACTGCAACACCTCAAACAGCTGCTGTAATTAGTAATTTGACATTAATTGGGCCAAGAGCATCATCGAACAATGTAGGCAATTCTAATTTCAAACGTGGCGCACATTTAAGAAGAAACAGCTCCATCAGTATTTTCAATTCAATCATCATGGGTTGGCCGATTGGCACTTTGATGGATGCAAGCACCGGATCACCAACTGACCTGAATTACAGCAGCAATAATCCAACCGGATTTATCTCGAATACCTTGAATTGCGGAAATACCAACCCACTCTCTTACACAGTGAGCAGTAGTAATCCGACTGGCTGGAACACAACTGCTTTCACAGCATATTTTAATAGAGCTGACGCAAATAATAGCATCCTGGCAACCACTTCAGAAGCTGGGCTGGTAAATCCATTCGACTATGGCAATGGCGTCGATTTCAATGCTGGAAATGGTAGTCCGGCAGCTTCAGGGAGTAGCTTTGCAAATCCTTTATTGAATAATTCATTTTTTAGCCAAACTACATTCCGTGGTGCTGCAGGAATTGGAGATAACTGGTGGAAAGGATGGGCTAGGTTCTTGTAAAAATGTTAGAATCATTAAAAAAAAGTTTAGTGCAATCACTAAACTTTTTTTTTGTGTTTGCCGATCTAATTTTTGAGATTTTAAACTGGGAATTATGACAAAAGATCAATCAGCATTCACTCAAACTCAAAGGAATATGAATTGCGAGGCCTCCATCTGCTGTCTCTTTATATTTTGTATTCATATCCAGTGCAGTGTCCCACATAGTTTTGATAACACCATCTAAACTCACTTTAGCATAATCAGGCTTGCTTTGTAGCGCCAGTTGTGAGGCAGTGATTGCCTTGATCGCGCCCATGGTATTTCGTTCTATGCAAGGAATTTGTACAAGTCCGCCAATTGGGTCACACGTTAACCCGAGGTGATGCTCCATCGCTATTTCCGCAGCCATAAGTACTTGACGCTGATTGCCACCCATACACTCTGTGAGTGCGGCAGCAGCCATCGCACTGCTTACGCCAATTTCAGCCTGACATCCTCCCATCGCTGCGGAAATGGTCGCACCTTTTTTAAAGATGCTTCCTATCTCAGAAGCCGTTAATAAAAATTGTACGATTTTTTCATCTGAATTTCCTCCACCAAATGCAACATAGTACTGAAGAACTGCAGGAATTACCCCGGCTGCTCCATTGGTAGGTGCTGTTACCACACGACCGAATGATGCATTTTCTTCGTTAACAGCTAATGCAAAACAACTCACCCAGTCTAATATGTATGCAAAATCACGCCCTCCATTCTGAATCACCTGCAGCCATTTTTCATAGGTGGAATCATCTGAATTGCCTATCAGTTTTTTATTCAAAGCAAACGCTCTTCTCCTTACCTGTAAACCACCGGGTAGCATTCCAGGAGTATGGCAACCTCTGAATATACAGACCTTCATCACTTCCCAGATTTTTAATATTCCTGCAATCGTTTCTGATTCTGGCCTCCAGGCTGATTCATTTTCTAAAACGATTTCACTGATATGCATGCCCGTTACTCTGCACCAATGAATCAGATCTTCTGCTCGATTAACATTGAATGGCAGCTGAATATTGGAAGTTGAATTCGTTTGATCCTCTCCTTCCTTTACAACAAAACCACCACCAATGGAATAGTATGTAAATGACTCTTCATTACCATCCGAAAATTGAACTAGAAAACTCAAGGCATTGGGATGAAAAGGCAGGGATTCTGTCATTAAAAAATGAATGTGTAATTCCGGATTAAAATCAATGATTCTTTTCCCTCCCAACATCATTTTTTTTTCCTGTTGAATTTTCAGTGTGATGGGAACTATCGATTGTACATCCATGGTTACAGGATCTTCCCCCATTAACCCAAGTTGAACGGCGACATCAGTTCCGTGACCTTTTCCGGTTTTAGCCAAAGATCCATATAACAAAACTTGTAATGATTCAATTTTATCGAAACGTCCGTTTTGTGTCAGTTGGTCTAGTAATTGTAACGCAGCTCTCCAAGGTCCTAGTGTATGACTACTGCTTGGGCCAACGCCAATTTTAAACATATCAAACACTGAAATCACTTCCTGACTCATATTGTTTATTGAACAGATTTTAAATGCAAATCAAACCGTATATATGAATTTGCAGGGAGAACAATATTACCTAACTGATCTCGCTGTTCTTGTCCACCATAAGCCAAAGATGGGGGTATGTACATGGTAACCGAACTTCCGGCCTTGATAACTGGCATCACTTTTTGAATACCGGTAATAAGTGTGCCTAATACAAATGGTATGCCGGTACTGTCTGTATATTGGTCAAATGTATTCGTATATCCCAAACGATATGCATAATACGTAACCAGCATCGTGCTGCAAAGACCGGGTACAGGTCCATTCCCCTGTTGATTAATTTTATAAAATACACCACTGGGATGCTGTGTAACATCCGTAATATTTTGAGCAGTAAAATAATTTTGCAGATAAGCTATTTCAGAAGAAGATGCCGTGTATTGTTGATCTACGTATGGACAGCCTTTATCCTTAAAACAAGAACTCAACCAAAAAGTCAAGCCAAGTAAAATAACAACCGCGAAAATTCGATTCATGATTTCTTAGAATTTAGTTTTTGTTGAAGGGCCTGGTAAGTCTCCTCATTCCGTTCCCACAGAAAATGCATCCGGAAGTATGAAAAGAATACAACTGAAATGACCAGTGCTATCAAAATTGGCAAAAAAGATGCATTGGCCTTCTGAGATATTTTTGTAAACCAGTCAGGGGATAAAAAATATACTAAGACAAGTGAACATATGATTGCACCGGTGAAAATAATTGACATAGGTGCTCCCCTTTTGAGTTTGCTTGAAAATTGAGCATGATTATCCCGGTTTGCTTCCCAATATGTTATGAATTTTCTTTCTTCTTCCGAAATCATGTTTCAAAATTAATCGAAATGGTTCAATTTGGTTGAAGGAATTAAATAAATTGCACTGATCAATATTACCTTAGATTATGAAGATTGAAGCACTCTTGATAAGATTTCTGTCTGAAAAAAAATCATTGTCTCTCCAGTACATCGGACATTTTCAATTAAGCAATGCAGAACCTGTGGATTCAAGCCAAAACAATGAGATTGATTTAGATGGAAAGGTTCAATTCAAATATGATCCTAAAGCCAAAGAAGATCAGGATTTCATCCGCTACATCATGGCGCAATCAAAAAAAATATATCCCTTGGCTCAATCTGATTTAGAATCTTATGCCATTTTAGCCAAACAATTTTTAAACCTTGGAAAACCTGTAATTCTTCATGGTATTGGCAGATTGATTAAAAAGCAAGATGAGACTTATGTGTTGCTACCTGCCGGCACAAACCCAATGTTGCATGATGAGATGATCATCAACCAATCAGATATTGCAGATCAAAAAGAAGGATTACATGCACAGAAAATAGATTTTTCCAGTCCGTCGAAAGCTAGCGCTAGAAACAACAAACTATGGCCAATAATCATTTTAACCGGGCTCATAGCTACCTCAATCATCACTATATTTTATTTTAGCCAAAATGATGCAGAACCCGAAAATGCGATTGGCCCCAATTCATCCATCATCAAAATTACTGACACCAGTCAATCAAACATGAATCAAATCGATTCCGCAACGCTTTCAAAAAAAATAAATGATTACAGGTTAAGTCTGGGTGAATATCCAAATATGAAACAGGCTGAAAAAATGAAACGCCTCCTTGATACTACAACTTTTTCGAAGTCAATTGAAATTATTGCTACGGATTCTTCTCATTACAGACTTGAGCTCCTGGTTCATACATCAATGACTGATTCAGCCAAATTAAGAGATTCGATTCAACATATTTTGGGAAGAAAAATCCAATGGAAAAACTAACAGCATCTTTTCCGAAAAAGTGATGCCATAAAACAAAAAGAGGTTGCTATTTGCAACCTCTTTTTGTTTATTTTCATTTTGATTAGTATCCCATACCACCCATATCAGGAGCTCCACCATGCATGTGTGGTTCTTCTTTCTTAGGTTTTTCTGCGATAACACATTCAGTTGTGAGAAGCATTCCAGCAATGGAAGCTGCATTTTCCAATGCAACGCGACTAACCTTAGTTGGGTCAATTACACCTGCTTTGAACAGATTCTCATAAGTTTCAGTACGAGCATTGAATCCGAAATCGCCCTTACCTTCTTTGATTTTCTGAACCACAATAGAACCATCAATACCCGCATTTGCAGTCAGCGTACGCATTGGTTCTTCCAAAGCGCGACGAACAATCTGCATACCTGTCAATTCATCTTCGATCATTCCTTTTGTTTTTCCTTCCAAGCTTGCTACCGCACGAATGTAAGCAACACCGCCACCTGGAACAATTCCTTCTTCAACTGCAGCACGGGTAGCATGTAATGCATCATCTACACGATCTTTCTTTTCTTTCATTTCTACTTCTGTAGCAGCACCTACATACAATACCGCAACACCGCCAGCCAGTTTAGCCAAACGCTCTTGTAATTTTTCACGGTCATAATCGCTGGTTGTATTTTCAACCTGTGCTTTGATTTGATTGACACGTGCTTGGATATCTGTTTTCTTTCCTTTTCCGCCAACAATAGTTGTATTGTCTTTGTCAATGGTTACTGAAGCTGCCTGACCTAAATAAGTAAGATCAGCATTCTCCAATTTAAACCCTTGTTCTTCACTCACCACGATACCTGCAGTCAAGATTGCGATGTCTTGTAACATCTCTTTTCTGCGATCACCAAAGCCAGGTGCTTTCACAGCAGCCACTTTGATGGTACCTCTAAGTTTGTTTACAACCAAGGTTGCTAAAGCTTCGCCTTCCAAATCTTCCGCGATGATCAACAATGGGCGTCCGCTCTGAGCTACTTTCTCCAAAATATGAAGGATATCTTTCATCGCAGATATCTTCTTGTCATAAATCAAGATATATGGATTCTGCAATTCCGCTTCCATCTTTTCACTATTGGTAACGAAATATGGTGATACATATCCACGGTCGAATTGCATACCTTCTACTACTTCAACCGTAGTATCTGTTCCTTTAGCTTCTTCTACCGTAATAACACCTTCTTTACCAACTTTTACAAATGCTTCAGCAATCAATTTTCCGATGGTTTCATCGTTATTTGCAGAAATGGTTGCTACTTGTTGAATTTTTTTACTATCACTACCAACTGTTTGTGATTGTCCTTTCAGATTTTCTACAACCAATGATACAGCCTTATCGATACCACGTTTCAAATCCATTGGATTTGCTCCGGCAGCTACCATTTTCAATCCTTCAGAAATAATTGACTGAGCCAATACGGTTGCAGTTGTTGTTCCATCACCCGCAATATCAGCAGTTTTAGAGGCCACTTCTTTCACCATCTGTGCACCCATATTCTCGATTGGATCTTCCAACTCAATTTCTTTGGCAACAGATACACCATCTTTAGTAACCTGTGGTGCACCAAATTTTTTATCAATCACCACATTGCGACCTTTAGGTCCAAGGGTTACTTTAACAGCATTGGCAAGGGTATCAACCCCTTTTTTCATTTTGTTTCTGGCTTCGATATCGAAATAAATCAGTTTAGACATGGTAAACTATTTTTAAATTATGATGAGATGTTGTTGAAAAATTATACAATCGCAAGGATGTCGCTTTCACGCATGATCAAGTAATCTTGACCTTCGATGCTGATTTCCGTACCAGCATATTTACCATACAGCACAGTATCTCCGGCTTTAACCATTACAGGTTCATCTTTTTTACCCGGACCGGCGGCAAGTACAGTACCACGTTGAGGCTTTTCTTTTGCGGTATCCGGAATAATAATTCCACCCGCTGTTTTCTCTTCTGCTGCAGCCGGCTTCACAATAACGCGGTCATGCAAGGGAGTGATGGATAACTTTTTAGCCATGTTCAGTATTTTTTGATGTTTAAAAAATTGGTTTGCTCACGGATTATCTAATATCATACCATTCGAAATTTTGAGCATGGTTGTCATAGAAATGGTACGTACTGTCAGAAAAAATCTGTTATTACCGACATTTTTTCACGCTTTTCCAAATAAATGAGTGAACGAAGCTTGATCGGGAAACCATAACTTTGCATTTCTCGAACCCAAACCCTCATGATTAGTAGAAGAAACATACGGGTAAAAGTGATGCAAACACTTTACGCCATTCCATCCGAAACCTCAGAAAGGAATCTAGAGGATGGCGAAAAACAATTGAAACTAAAATTTGAACAAAGCCTTCAACTGTTTGGGTATCTATTGTATTTTATTACCGAAACGGCTCGATTTGCAGAAATCGATGCACATTCCCGCGCTGGAAAACATCTGCCAACCGCTGAAGATTTACAGGTCAATACCAAAATCGCCGGTAACCAATGGATTTGGAAATTGATTGATCACGCAGGATTCCGTCAGTTATGTACGAATGGTCATTTTGATTCGATCATTGACAGAGAGTTACTAAAACGGATTTACCTTGAATTGATTCAAACAGAAACTTACCAGGATTATATTGTTGAACCATCCAGAAATCCCAAAGAAGAGAAAAAAATCATTGATTTCATCATTAATCAGATTTTATTACCCAATGATTCATTCATCCAACATCTGGAGGAACATTTCATCCACTGGGACGATGACGCAGAACAGATGCAAACATTGATAGGAAACTATCTCAGTAAACCCAATTCATTTAATTTTCAGTCTTTAGTAAGTGAAGAGAAAATGAAATTTGCGATCGACCTTTTAAAAACTGTCATCGAAAAATCAGCACAAACTTTGGAGCTGATTAAACCGAAATTAAAAAACTGGGATGCAGACCGTATTGCATCACTCGACTTGATCATGCTTCAAATGGGCGTTTGCGAATTTCTTTATTTTGAAACGATCCCAACCAAAGTAACCATCAACGAATACATCGATCTTGCAAAAGCATACAGCACCACCCAGAGTGGACAGTTTGTTAATGGGTTACTGGATACCATACACAAAGAACTGGTTGCAGAAAATAAAATTGAAAAAAGAAGTCACCGTGAAAAATAATAACTTAATTAAACTTTCCGCATGCTTGATGATTATTTTGTTCGCAAACAGTTGCGATATACGTAAACAACCGGAAAACAAACCGCTCCCCAAGCAGGAAGAAAAGAAAAGTAAATTCGGTGCAACGAATGTAGAAATTATTGATTCTGTTCACCATTTTGGAACCATTCAGGAAGGAGAAAAAGTGACCTATAATTTTCGCTTCAAAAACATTGGTAAAGAACCTCTTGAAATCTTGGAAGTCATGGCAAGTTGTGGTTGTACGGTTCCTGAAAAACCTGAAGAACCCATCAAGCCAGGCGAAATCGGATTCATCAAAGCCACATTCAATAGTGATCGCAAGCCAGGCGAAGCACATAAAACAATTGTGGTGCGTTCCAATGCCAATCCGGAATTTCCGGTATTACTCATGCAAGGAACTGTCATCGGAAAACAAACAGAAACTAATCCTTAAAACAAACAAATATGATCTCATTAATTACGATGCTACAAGCACCCGGACAAAACGGAGGTTTCACAAACCTGATTATTATGGGTGGTATGATTCTCGTCTTTTGGTTATTTATGATCCGTCCACAAGCAAAAAAAGCTAAAGAACAAAAAAAATTCATCAATGAATTACAGAAAGGTGACAAGATAGTTACCATAGCCGGAATACACGGTGTCGTTAATAAAATCAATGAAGATGATACCCTGAGTTTGGAAGTAAGTCCGGGGAGCTACATCAAAATTGAAAGAAGTGCTTTAAGTATGGAGTGGACAGCAAAAATCAATAAACCTGCACCCACGAAATAAGTTAAATGAGCAGTATTTATACTGCTCATTTTTTTTAAATTCCAAGTATGCTGAAAGTAGGTATCACAGGAGGAATTGGCTGCGGAAAAACTACCGTTTCCAAAGTGTTTGAAACCTTGGGGATACCTGTTTATTATGCAGATGCAGAAGCCAAAAGGTTGGTTGAAAACGATCCTGCGCTCATTCATGATATGACCCAAGCATTTGGTAGCGCATGTTACAAGGATGGCGTTTATCAGCGCGCTTACATTGCTCAGTTGATATTTAATCATCCTGAACAACGAAAAAAATTGAACGATATTATTCATCCCCACACCATCCGTGACGCTGAACAATGGATGAATAAGCAACAAGCTCCCTTTACCCTGAAAGAAGCCGCATTAATATTTGAAAGTGGCGCTGAAAAACAATTAGACTTCATCATTGGGGTTTCCGCACCCATGGAACTTCGCATACAAAGAGTTATGCAACGTGATGGATTATCAAGAGCGGACATTATAACCAGAATAAATGCGCAAATGGATGAAGCACTCAAATTGAGTAAGTGTAACGCAATTTTGATCAACGATGAATCAACTTTATTGCTACCTCAAATTGAAAAACTCTATCTGGAACTTCTCGAGAAAGCTTCAACCTTTAGTTGAGTTTTGACATTGCCAATTTTATACGGTCAATGCCTTTCTCTATATTTTCCAAACTGTTGGCGAAAGACAATCGAATACATTTGGGCTCACCAAAAGCGGCGCCTGTTACGGTAGATACATGTGCTTGATTGAGCAAATACTTACATAAATCTCCAGCATCATGTATAATTTCACCATCAGGTGATTTTTTACCAAAATAATCACTCACATCCGGGAAAACATAAAAAGCACCTTCCGGTTCATGACAACGAATGTTGGGAATTTCCTGTAATAGCTCAATGATTTTAGACCTTCTGGTTCTGAATGCACTGACCATTTCTTGCGTTGGCTTCATGTCTCCCAATAATGCAGCAATAGCTGCACGTTGCGCAATAGAATTTGTTGCACTTGTAAACTGCCCTTGTAATTTATCACAAGCTTTTGCCAATTCAATGGGTCCGGCCATATAACCCAGTCTCCAACCGGTCATGGCATACCCTTTACTCAATCCATTGATGATAATGGTTCTGTCTTTTACTTCATCAAAACAGCCAATACTCTCATGCATTCCATCAAATCGTATATATTCATAAATCTCATCGCTCAGGATATTGATGCCTGGATGATGTTTAAAAACAGCCACTAATCCGGCCAGTTCTTCTTTGGTGTACACTGCACCCGAAGGATTACAAGGTGAAGAGAACATGAACAGTTTTGTTTTTGGAGTAATATGTGCGGCAAGTGCTTCAGGCTTTAGTTTGAAGCCGTCTTCGATCCTTGTTTGAATTAAAACGGGAATTCCACCGGCCAACGTTACCAATGCGCTGTAAGTAACCCAATAAGGTGTTGGTATGATTACTTCATCCCCCAAATCCACTAAGGCAAGAATAACATTCGCTATGCTTTGTTTTGCGCCGGTACTCACAACAATTTGATCAGGGGTAAAATCCAATCCGTTATCACGTTTTAATTTAACACAAACTGCTTCTCTCAAATCCAGGTATCCTGATACGGGGGTGTAATGACTATAATTTGCATCGATCGCTTCTTTGGCAGCCTGTTTAATATGATCGGGTGTATTGAAATCAGGTTCACCCAAACTCAAATCGGTAATGTCGTGTCCTTGCGACCTGAGTGCACGACCCAACTTTGCCATTTTTAAAGTTTCAGGTTCTGAAAACCGATTAAGTAAAGAGGATAGTTGCATCTATGAAAATTAAGCGGCAAATCTAAACAATTATATCGTGTCTATTAAATCATGAATAATTTTCAATATCCAACTCAAAAGACACTGAAAACGGCAGGAATCAGCGCGTATAGTTCTGGTTTACAATAATTATGGCCTTTACTTTGAACAATGTTAAATTCCCCTATCTTTGCAACCCTATTATTTTAAGGAAAATTGCATCAGCAAACCAAGTGAAACAATGATAATGCGTCTGAATTCAATTCAAGAAAAAGGATGTTTTCTTTATTTCATTGGGTAATGTAAAAAACAAATAAAAACACATGAAACTGAAAGGTTTAGTTTGGTTCTTCACCATTGCATTGATCTTGATTTCCCTGTGGGAATTGTCTTACACCTGGGCTGTACGTTCTTATGAAGGAAAAGTCCGTACCCAGGCTGAAAAAATCATCAAAAAGCAAAACCCCGAACTGAGTGGTGATGCAAAAGAATTGAAGATCCGTGAAAAAACACAGCGAATTCTGGACAGCACAAAAGATAAAGAAATTTATCTGGGAGCTACCTACCAGCAGTGCAAAGAGAATGAACTAAACTTGGGCCTGGATCTTCAAGGAGGTATGAGTGTAACAATGGATGTTAGCTTGGAAGGAATGATCAAATCACTCAGCAACAACCCAAAAGATCCTCAGTTGCTTGCAGCGTTGAAATCTGCTACGGCACAAAAATCAAACAGTGAGTCTGATTATATCACACTGTTCAGTGACGCTTATATCAAAGCCAACGGCGCAGGAAAACTTGCTTCCATTTTTGCCGGACCAGGTAAGGAAGTTAAAATTGATGACAAAGACGATGCGGTTATCTCTAAAATTCGCAACATCGCAAAAGGCGCTATCAATCAGACGTACAAAATTCTTGTAAAACGTATCGACAAATTTGGTGTTGCTCAACCAAACATCAACCTAGATGAAAATAAAGGAGTAATAACCGTTGAACTCGCTGGCGTAAACGATCCTGAGCGTGTACGTAAATTCCTTCAATCTTCTGCGAATCTTCAATTTTGGGAAGTATACAGAATAGATGAGTTGGCTAATTCACTGAAACAAGCCGATCAGAACCTTCAAAACTATTTAAATGGAATACAAGCAGGTGACAGTTCGAAATTAGCTGACAGCACCTTGGCTAAGAAAAATGCAAATCCATTCTTTCGTGTAATTAATCCGATTGATGTACAAACTGATAACACCGGAAAAAGATTTTTTGCACCACCCATTGGTAGTGTTGCACTTCAAGACACTGCAGTGTTCTTCAGCTACATCAATAATGATATCGTAAAGAACGCATTGCCTGCCAATGTAAAGTTCTTATTTGGAATTGAAGAGAAAGCTGCTAAAGGAAATATGCGCTATTTCCCGCTTTATGCTGTAAAAACGCAGCCTGGTTCAGATAAAGCGCCATTGGAAGGTGATGGTGTTGAAGAAGCTCGTCAAGATTTTGATGAAATGGGAAAACCTGCCATCAAAATGACCATGACCAATACCGGAAGTAAGGTATGGGCCAGATTAACAGCTAAAAATGTCGGTCGTCCGATTGCCATCGCACTTGATAACATCGTATACAGTGCTCCGAATGTAAATGGTGCTATTGAAGGAGGAAACTCTGAAATTTCCGGTAAATTCACCGTAGAGGAAGCACAGGATCTTGCAAACATTTTGAAATCTGGTAAACTGGATGCCCCTGCTAAAATCGTAGCAGAACAAGTGGTTGGTCCAACTTTAGGTAAGGAAGCAGTAAATGGTGGTATGATGTCATTCTTGATTGCTTTCTTGGTGATTTTCATCCTCATGCTCATCTACTACAACACCGCCGGATGGGTTGCAAACATCGCTTTGGTGTTCAATCTATTGTTCACAATCGGTGTCTTAACTGCCCTTCACTTTACGTTGACGGCTGCGGGTATTGCCGGACTTGTACTTACCATTGGTATGGCTGTGGACACCAACGTAATTATATTTGAACGTATCAAGGAAGAACTCATAAGAGGCAAATCTCATGAACAAGCAGCGAATGACGGATACAAACGCTCATTAGCACCTGTAATTGATGCACACATTACTCAGTTGTTAACTGCAACCATACTTGCTTACTTCGGTTTAGGACCTGTATTAGGTTTCGCAACAACTCAAATTATCGGTTTGATTCTTTCATTGTTCTGTGGTATCATGTTCTCAAGACTTATCACAGAGTTCTGGAATAAGAAACAACGTCATTTCAACTACTTTACAGGATTCTCCAAGCGCTTATTCAAAAATGCTCAATTCAAGTTCATTGAATATCGTAAAGTGGCTTATGGAATTTCTTTTGTCGTTCTTATCGCCGGAATCGCTTCTTTCTTCGTAGGTTTCCATCAAGGCGTTGAATTCAAAGGAGGACGTAGCTACACAATTTCATTTGATCATAAAGTTCAGGTTACGGATGAGCTTCGTGACGATCTGAAAAAGAACCTGGATGGTGATAATATCACTTTAAAAACTGTAGGTGAAGATGGAAAACATCTCAACATTACCACAGCTTATTTGAAAGGCCAGGAGAATGTTGACAGTACGGTTCAAGCAAGATTGATGGTTGGTTTACAAAAACACTTACCTGCCAACATCAGCTACAATGCATTTGTTGAGAATAACATTCAAAGCTCTACCACCGTTCAACCAAGCATTTCTGATGACTTGAAACGCGGTGCGGTAAAAGCAACCATCTTTGCGATCTTAATTATCTTCATATACATCTACTTACGTTTCCGCGATTGGAGATATTCAGCTGGTACTATTTTGACCTTGTTACACGACGTATTCATTACGCTTGCAGTATTTGCCTTTTTCAAAGATATCGTTCCTTTCCCACTTGAAATCGACCAGCATTTTATTGCTGCTATCCTTACAGTAATCGGTTTCTCTATGAATGATACCGTAATCGTATTCGATCGTATTCGTGAATACAGTCGCGATATGAAAGGAGAATCCAAAGCTACCATCATCAATAAAGCCATCAACGATACACTTAGTCGTACGATCATGACTTCATTGACGGTATTCCTGACGATTTTGATTCTATTCATCTTCGGCGGTGAAGTAACCCGTGGATTCGCCTTTGCTATGCTGATCGGTGTAATCACAGGTACATATTCTTCTATTTTTGTGGGTGCGCCTATCCTGGTAGATGTTGCAAAAGACAAACCCCTTGGCGCAGCGAAAGAAGACAGAATTAAAAATGTTGCACCGGAACTTTAATCGTTTCAAACCAATAAATAAAAAAGAGAGATGCAAGTCTCTCTTTTTTATTACAGGTATATTTTTGATGGAATGAACAAGATGTTTCATAGACATCCTGATAATTAATTTCCTTTATTTCTTTCTAAAGAAAATTCTGATGGGAACGCCCGTAAAATCAAAATGTTCACGCAACTTGTTCTCTAAATAATTTTTGTAAGGCAATTTGATGTCATCCGGATAATTACAGAAAAATGCAAAACTTGGGGTATGCGTGGGCAGCTGTGTCACATATTTGATTTTGATCGCGTTGCCCCTTACTACGGGTGGATGATATTGCTCGATGGCTTTGAGCATTATGTCATTCAATTGTGAAGTAGGTACTTTTCTGAACTTATTTTCATATACCCTCAAGCCCTCCTCTATTCCTTTTAAAATCCGCTGCTTTTCAAGTACAGAAATAAAAATAATTGGAACATTGTTAAACGGAGCCAGTCTGTTTTTTAATTCCTTTTCATAATCGCGGGCAGTATTGGTCTGCTTTTCAATCAGATCCCATTTATTGACCAACAAAACGATTCCCTTCCCTTTTTTAACTGCCAAGGAATAAATCGCTAAATCCTGCGCAGAGATGCCTTTCCCGGCATCCAGTAGAATCAGACAAACATCAGCTTCGTCTATGGCCTTAATTGCTCTGATCACCGAATAAAACTCGAGATCTTCATGCACTTTGGCTTTACGGCGAATTCCGGCCGTATCAATCAGAATAAATTCCTTCTGGAAAAGGTTATAATGTGTATGAATAGTGTCACGGGTCGTTCCGGCTATATCGCTCACAATGGTCCTTTCTTGTCCAACCAATGCATTTAGCAAAGATGATTTACCTACGTTGGGTTGACCGATGATTGCAAATTTTGGCAGACCTTCTCCGGGCGCTTCCGCATTGGCTTCCTCCTCCGGAATATGAGCAATGACAGCATCCAGCAATTCACCGGTTCCACTGCCACTGATAGAAGAAATCATAAACAAAGGATCCAATCCTAATGCATAAAACTCAGAAGCTTCCAACAATCTTTGGTGATTATCCACTTTATTGATAGCCAATAAAACCGGCTTTTTACTTCGACGGAGTAATTCGGCCATCGACTCATCCAATTGGGTGATGCCGGTGGCACAATCCACCATGAAAATAATCAAATGCGCCTCTTCAATAGCAATATGAACTTGTTTGGCGATTTCGCGCTCAAAAACGTCTTCGCTTCGAGGAACGAAACCTCCGGTGTCAATTAGATTGAAACTTTTTCCGGCCCATTCGGCAACGCCATACTGGCGATCACGCGTAACTCCGCTCACATCATCAACAATAGCTTTGCGTTGTTCAAGTAAACGATTGAAAAAAGTGCTTTTGCCCACATTGGGACGACCGGTAATGGCAACAGTAAAACTCATGATGTAGAATTGTTGCGAAGTTAACCCATTCTGAGGAGAAGTAAGTTTTAGAATCAACCATGATAGCCATATTCCTTCAAGTACAAATCCTGATCCCTCCATTTCGGACGGACTTTTACAAACAATTCTAAAAATACTTTTTGCCCAATGAACGATTCTATATCCAATCTTGCCATGGTACCCAGCTTTTTTATCATACTGCCCTTCGCTCCGATGATGATTGCCTTCTGAGATTCACGTTGAACAATGATATCTGCTGAAATCTTAACCAATCCGGTCGCCTCCTTGTATTCTCTGACTAATACAGTGCTGTGGTATGGCAATTCCTCTTGAAATAATCCGTAAATCTTTTCACGTATCAATTCACTCACAAAAAACCGGGTGGGCAGATCGCTTAATGATTCTGTATCGTAAAAAGGTTCGCCTTCCGATAGGTTATTCAGGATTTCTTCAAGTAATTCGTTTAAGTTGGTTGAATTCAGTGCTGAGATGGTTAATACTTTTTTACAATAAGACTGATTTTTAAAAAAAGTTTCTTTTTGTTGAAGCAAAAGTGGGTCTTTGATCAAGTCGGTTTTATTCAGCACAACCAAAGCGGGTACTTTGAGTTTAAGTGCCCTGAAAATTTGATCCAATTCATTGATATCATCCCGAACATCTGCCAGTAAAATAGCCAAATCTGCATCTTCCAATCCAGATTTTACGGCCTGCATCATTTTTTCATGAAGTTTATACTTAGGCTCGATGATACCGGGTGTATCAGAAAAAATAATTTGATAATCGGATTCGCTCAATATGGCCTTGATACGATGTCTGGTCGTTTGAACTTTCGGGGAAACAATTGCCATTTTCTCTCCAATCAGTGCGTTGAGCAAGGTACTCTTACCTGCATTCGGCTTTCCGAAAATGTTCACAAATCCTACTTTCATTTTTTTATTTTATTTAATCGAAATCTATTGGACAACTTCAACCCAAAAAAAATGGGCATGAAATCATGCCCAATATAGTGATAAACCCGATGGATTCTTATTGACGGGTAAATGTCGTTCTAGAAATAGAATTATCAGCTGGATCAGATACTTTAAATACCATACTGTTACAAGTAAAAGATTCAACTGTACCTGAAACGGTAAAGCCTGCTACATCTAAATTCAAAGTAGTTCCAGATAAAGTCCAGTTAGCAGAAAATGGATCTGCAGGCGGAGTGCAAGAAGTAGCTCCTTCGCTGCTTGTCAAGGTGCCGTTTCCAAAAACAAAAAGATCATCTTTTTCGCAAGCATCCCAAGTTGCGTAATCGTCTTCAACAGGTGCATTGGCATTGGCTTGGAAAGTAGATCCGGTTACTTTGTAAGTACCTTGAATGCTAGTTGAACTTAATGTACAAGTGGTTGGAGTTGCATCATCTTTTTTACATGAGCTGAAAAAGAGGACAGATCCGAGGGCAAGAAAAGCGATTTTTTTCATGACTTGGTTTTAGATTTTTAATTTTTATTTAGTGTATGTAAGACAAATGAAGTGCTAAAATTGTTGCACCAATATAGAAATTATAAAAAAATCCCGACTTTTTTCGGGATTTTTTAGTTGCGAAGAGAAGGATCGAACTTCTGACCTTCGGGTTATGAGCCCGACGAGCTACCGCTGCTCTACTTCGCACTGCAAATGTAGGGCAACCGGTAACCTCCACCAAATTTATTATTGGGATGAACTATTTTTTCCGAATTTTGTTTTCGTATTTTGAATGCCGGGGTGCTTTCCAAAGAAGGCTGAGATCAAACCCGATAACCTGCTCAGGATAATGCCTGCGAAGGGAGACCATCCAACTTTTCTGGTTCACGCCGGTCATTCAATCTTCAACCGTCAAAAACCGATTTATGAAAAGTTGTTTTTTAACTTTCTTACTTTCCACACTTTGTTGTTTCTCCTTTGCCCAGGAAAAAGAAATAACGGATACCATGCCTCCGGTAGAGGTGAAATCAGTAAGATCAACTGCGCGAAATCCATTCTCATTTATTCAATTGAATAAGAAGTCATTGGACAAATTGAATACCGGTGTCGATCTACCTTTTGTCTTACAACAAACACCTTCACTGATTGCATCATCGGATGCAGGTAACGGTATAGGATACACGAACTGGCGCATTCGGGGCACAGATGCAAGTAGAATTAACCTTACCATCAATGGCATTCCGTTTAATGACCCTGAAAGTCAAGGTACATTTCTTGTGAATATACCTGATTTGGTTTCCTCTTCCCAATCTATTCAAGTTCAACGTGGCGTAGGCAGCTCCACCAATGGCACCGGTGCTTTTGGCGGCTCAATTCACATTCAAACCAATTCAAACGACAGTAGTGAATATTTTACTTGGCTTTCTGGTTTTGGTTCTTTTAACAGCTGGAGAAATACCATGATTTATCAATCCGGTTTGTTGAAGCATGATTGGATCTTTCAACTCAGAGGAAGTATGATTGGTTCAGATGGATATGTAGATCGTGCAAGAACAGATTTGATTTCAGGAATGGCTTCCGTCAGAAAACTTTTTAAAAACAGAGATTTCAGGTTCAACCTTATTACTGGCAAAGAAAAAACATACGCGGCCTGGTTTGGGATCAATCGTGAAACACTGGATAGTAACCGAAGATTTAATCCTGCAGGAACCGATCAGCCGGGAACTCCTTATGAAAATGAGACGGATAATTATCATCAAACCCATTATCAGTTCTTTTGGAATGAACATACACGGAAACATTGGACCTTGGGCTCCACCCTATTTCTAACAACTGGTAAAGGATATTTTGAACAATACAAATCCAATCAAAACTGGGCTAGCTATGGTCTAAATCCAATTGTAATCGGTACAGATACTACTCGATCGTCTGATTTGATCAGACAACTTTGGCTAGACAATAAATTCTACGGAATACAATTCAATGCCCAATATCAAAAAAATCAATACCGTTTAAATATTGGTAGTACGTTGAATCGCTACGATGGAAAACATTTCGGAGATGTGATTCAAACGAAATCTCCTAATACCTCACCCAATTTTAGATGGTATAACCTGGATGCTCAAAAAACAGAAGCTGCCACCTTTGTCAAAGCAGAAAGATCATACCCTTCCGGATGGAATATTTTCGGAGATGCCCAAATCCGTTATGTAAACTATATCATCCATGGATTCAGAAACAACCCAACCATAGTTTCAGATAACAAATATTTATTTTTCAATCCAAAGGTTGGTATAAGTTACATGCAAAGTCAATGGAAATATTATGCTTCTTATGCCAGAGGCGCAAAAGAACCGAACCGGGATGATTTTGAAGCGAGTACGAAAGATCAACCTCGTGCTGAAAAATTGAATGACTTCGAGCTTGGACTAAGTTATCAAACACCATTATTTGGCCTCGATATTAATGGTTATTACATGATTTATAAAGATCAGTTGGTCTTGAATGGTCGTGTCAATGATGTTTTTGCTTATGCAAGAACAAACATTCCGCAAAGCTTCAGAAGGGGTGTTGAAATTTCAGCTCGGATTAACATCACTCCTACCCTGATATTCCAATCAAATGTCACTTTTAGCCAAAACAAAGCATTAGACTACACTGAATTCATTGATGATTATGATGCCGGCATTCAGCAGGCATACTTTTATTCGACAACCAATTTGGCTTTCTCCCCTTCAGTAATGGCCAATGGAAGTTTGGAATGGAATATGAACAAAAGTATGACCCTATCCTGGATGTCCAGATATGTAGGTCATCAATACCTGGATAACACCACTGACCCTTTCAAACGTTTAGATCCTTTCTTTATCAATGATTTCCGATTGGATGCAACATTCATGAAACGAAAAAAAATTAAATGGACAGGCTATGTACTAATCAATAATATCTTCTCCGAAGAATATGAGCCAAACGGATATACCTATTCATATATTTCCGGTGGAAATTTATACCGCGAACGATTTTATTATCCTATGGCAACCATACATGGAATGATTGGTATGAAATTCAATTGGAACAGGCGTTAATACATTCTAACTAAACTGAGCCTTCCAGTTTAGCATACCGCCTGCCAAGTTTTTTACGTTTGTAAAACCCATGGATTCCAGCATCATACAAGCCTGCATGCTGCGTTGTCCACTGCGGCAATAGCAGATAACTTCCTGATTGCGCCAATCTTCTATTGATTCCACTTGCAGAGACATGATGTCGCCCAATGGCAACAAAGTTCCACCAATATTGTATTCTGCGTGTTCATCCGGCTGACGTACATCCAATAAATGAAGACTTTCTCCTGCGTTTATTCTTTGATGCAATGATTCGGCCTGTATTATTTCCATAAATAATTAGTTGGTTTTATTTAAACTATCTATCAAATCTTTTCTTTCAACCGACAACCAAAGATCCATTAGCTGTCCGGGTTGTATGAGTAGTTTTTCACCCACCTCATTTAAACTTGGAGGAATTTGCTTCCAAATAAAAGCAGAAGCGGTGTCCGTTACATCTGGATCCAAAATGGTAGCTCCCAAAAGGATACCAGCCTGTTCCAAAATCACTTTCACTTCATCATAACGCAACCCTATAAGTTCAGGTACCGGAATGGGTTGATCATTTAAACCGCTACCCACAACCAGGTCAATGGTTGAGCCCCAAGGTATTTTTGTTCCGGGCTGGATTATATCTCCACGAAATCTTTGCTCTAAAATTGACCCACGCATGAAATCAGCTCTGAAAGTTGTATCTCCAAGCACCAAATGACTTCTACGCATAATTTCCAATGCAAAATTCAACGACTTCCCATTTAAAGATGGCATGTCTATCAATGGCATTGTTACGCGATTCACCGTAAGCATGACTGTCCGATTAATTTTTACAGTACTGTTCGGATCAGGTATTTGCTTTAGGACAGTTCCTTTTTTTGCTGTATCCGTGTAAACTGAGTCATAAATCACCACTTCAAAGCCTTTTTCTTCCAGCATATCAATCGCCCGATCGGTGTTCATCCCAACCACTGAAGGAACCTTCAAATACTCCCCATGATTTGTTATTATACCCAATAACTGAAGTATTCCAAAAATCAAACCGATGCCAAGCAAAAATGCCAGTAACAAATTAAACCAAACAGATCGACGGGTTATAAAATTAAACACTGGTTATCGTTATTAATTAAAAATTAGTTTTAGATGATGGCATTAAACACTCATAGATAAGGTTTGAATAGAAAGCACTCAACTCCATTCCTGCAGCTTTTACTTGTTGAGGAATGATACTGGCCTCACTTTGCCCGGGAATTGTATTTATCTCAAGGAGATAGGGTCGTTTTTCTTCCTCTTGATAAATAAAATCAATGCGAACTACGCCACTGGCATTGAAACATCGATATGCTTTTTTAGCAAGTTCTCGGATTTGATCTGCTGCATGCTCATCCAAATTAGCAGGCGTTAATTCTTCACTTGCCCCTAAATATTTTGCTTCATAATCAAAAAATTCACGTGTGGTAATAATTTCGGTAATTGGTAAAGTAAATATTTCTCCATTGAACCGATAAACACCAATCGTAAATTCT
>Ga0315905_10001464_pt1 | contig 25366 bp, 14 predicted proteins | sample LakEriMetagenome_5_FD_203522 | JGI IMG/M metagenome (GOLD analysis project Ga0315905, IMG submission 203522) | Freshwater fungal communities from buoy surface, Lake Erie, Ohio, United States - Buoy 4 MA121 | ecosystem: Environmental > Aquatic > Freshwater > Lake | place: USA: Lake Erie, Ohio...
GAGAATTCTAAGAAAAAACCATATCCTCCCGAGGAAGAAAAACTCAGGAAAGAAATTATGGCAGAAGCTATTAAACTCAGAGATGATCCGACTGTCAGTAAAGGCTCTCGCTTTGAAAATCTAATGGATAGGGCTAAAACCAATGTTTTAGCCAGAAGAGAACAAGAAGCAAAAGCTCAAGCAGAAGCAAAAGCTAGAGAAGAAGCTGCTAGCACCGTAGAAGTTCCTGTCGGGCCTTCAAGCGGTGGTTCTGGTGTTCCTCCGACACCGCCACCATCCTCGTCAGGAAAAGCAATTCCCGAAGACGGTGGAAAGAAAAAGTCTAGCAAGGGACGCAAGAAGAAATCTGTTGGTGCCGAAGAAACAGCACCTCCTGTAGCGGAAGCTGCCGCAAAAGTTGAGTCTGAACAAAAACGCATACCTGTAATTCCCTCTATTATGCTAGGTGGATACAGACCGAGTTCTTCTCAAAAACTTATACCTGCAACACCTTCTATTGATCTTGCTAAACAAAAATCTCAAGCAGAACTGGCACAAAGAATGGGTGTGATGGGAACATCGTCCGGTGGTGCCATTCAAAAATTAACAAACGATCCATTTGCTGAAAAATATGGTATAAATGTTTCCGGCTCAATAACAAAGAAACCTGTTTCGCAAAAAATTGCTAAATATGAATCTCCAAAAGTTATCAAACCTCCTAAAAGTCCGCGTATTAATAAAGCGTTATTAGATTTATTAGTTGCTAATGGTGTTGCTACACCAGATCCTTTAATATCTCCTATAGCTCCTGTTAAAAATCGTCAAAAACTTAATAAAGCATCGTCCCAAGCATCAAGTGTTACTTCTCCGCAGATGCTTAAAGAGCTTCAAAAATCAAAAACAGAATCTGGAAATAGACAAGCTTCTGGGAAAATTATTTCTGGTCTTTTAGACCAGTACGGTGTAAAGCCTCAGCAAAACTTTGATCTTTCATGGGCGGAAGGTCAAGCACAAACGTCTGATATTGTTTCTCCAAAAAGAAATCTTGGAAAAGAAATTAGATCAGAAATGGCTAATAAAATGCTTTCACAAGGAAGTGGCCAGCAAGATATTAATAAGTGGTTTGGAAGTGAAGAAGGTAAAAAGGCTGTTAGTGAAGAAATAAATAAACGCAAGGGTGATTATAAAACGGTAAAATCTTCAACTAAACTTTCCGGATCTTACGCTCAATCTAGTATAGATCCTAAACAAGCAGCAGCTATGAAAGAAAAAGCTCAAGCTGAAATAGAATATAAAAATAAAAGTTTTTTTGGTAAAGTTGCGTCTAAGCTTCCTGCCGCAAAATATTTAAAATATACCGGACTCGGTTTTGGCAGGGGCGGCAGTGGTAATGGTGCTGGTGGTGGAGTAGGCGGAGCTTCTGGCGGGCCTAACGATCCAAATAATTCAGCTAAAAACCTAGCTAATGGCTTAGATGAAGCTGCTGATAAAGCTTCTGGATTTGGTAGTGCTATGGGGCCTCTACCTTTAGTTATAGGCATGTTAGTAACGAATAGCGAACTATTCACAGGAGCCTTAAAATCAATCACGGGAGCAAGTGATCAACAAGTAAAATCCATACAGGATTCTATAGCTGCTATGACTGCGTTTTATTTTACCTTCCAACAGCTTAACTCTATAATGAAGTCGTCCGTACCAAAAATAGATGCTCAAGGTAATATACTTGGAGACGATGGTAAGGCTGTAGAAATTGAAGGCCCTGACGGAAAAGCAACAAAAGTTCAAGCTAAAGGAATAAAAGGCAAGATTGCTCGCGGGGCAAGATTTGCAGCAAGTAAGGGTTTAACTTTTGGCAATTTAGCATTAGCAGGGGCTGCTGCTGCTGGTACAAGTAATTATTTAGCAAGTCAAAAAACTCAAGAAGCACAAAAGAAGCAGGGGCTTATATCTAAAGATTTAGAAAAAGTTTCTGTGGGGGGAAATATAAGCCTTGAAGAATTACAAAAAAGATCAAGAGAAGCTTACGGGCTTCAAGATAAAGCCAACAGAGGAAGATCTATGGGCTTCTTTTCTGGTTTGGCGACTGGTACTGGTGGTGCTTATGCCGGTGCTGCTGCCGGTGCTGCATTAGGATCTGTTGTTCCGGTGTTAGGTACTGCTGTTGGTGGTGTTGTCGGCGGTGCTGCGGGTGCAATTCTAGGTGGTGCTGTTGGTGCAGGAGCAGGGTCTGCTGCATCGGATTATATGTATAAACAACCAACACTTGATGAAAAATCTATCGACGCAAGCGTTAAGGCTCAATATGTTGCTGCAAAATCTTCTTATAATTTCGGTAAAACTATAGATAAATTAAGAAGTGGAACTCTTAAGACCGAAGATGCTAATAAATTAGCTTCTCAAGGAGCTATAGATGCTGCGAAGTCATTAGACCAAACTAGAGCAGCGGCTATGACTGCAAACGTAGCCCTAAAGGATGCCGAAGATCAGACATCTACTTTTGCTGGCTGGTTATGGACTAGCACTAAAGATATTGAAGCTTTTAGAGAAAGAGTATCAAAATCGGAAGAGGCTTTAGCTCAAAGCAGAGAAGTTGCAAAACAAGCAAGATCTACACAGGCGGATCAATTTAATGCCAACCTTGCCGAAAGATTAAGCAAGGCATCTACAAGTTCGGAAATTGATAATTTAATAAAGTCAATAAGCGGCGAAGGTCGAGACAAAACATTTACAAATATGCTTGACGCACTTGAGGTTGCAACAGCAGCCGCTTCTGATGAGCCTGATCGCGCTAAAGCTCAAATAGCAGCATCCGAAGATAGGGCCGCTAGACAAGCTGCTGCACAAAGAAGTGTAGATGCAAGACAGTTTGAAATAGATAAAATAGAAACTGCTATAGCAGTTCGTACTGCTGAAATTACATTAATGCAGCAATTTAATAATGCTATGAAATCCGTTACATCGCAAACACTTAGTATGCAAGATGCCCAGTCTAAAGTGTCTGTACTGCGTGGAGAGTCGGGAGGCGGATTTAATACTGATAGATTAAGGGACATATCTCAAGTAGGCGATATCGGTGCATTTAAAAATACCGCTAACTCTCTAGCGTCACTTGTTCCGGGCGGTGGTGCATTAGCTCAAAAGGCTACAACTGCCGGATCTGCATCAGATCAATTTAAAAATCTAACAACCACAAGTGGTTTATTCACAGGCTTAAATGAGTTAAGAAAAGTTATTAAGCCCGGAGTGGATGCATCTAAAACCAAGATTGATATATCTGCGGAATTAGCTAAAAATATACCTGAATTTTCTTCTCTTGATACAGTTATACAAGAGCAAGTAATAAATAAGTTATACGAAAGTTTATCCGAAGGCAATCTAGAATTAAGTCAAATTGCCGATATCGGTAAGGTTATTTCTGATTCAGGACAGAAATTTGCTGACGTATTAATTGCTGCGGGCGAAAATGCAAATAATTTCGTAGAACAACTCAGGGGCGTTAATGCAGCCCTTATAGAAGAACAAAATAAGCTAATTCAGTTAAGATCTGGATCTATAGACATACGTTCTCGCGGAATGGAACGAATGGCTTCTGTTAGCACATTAATGCCTTCACAAAAAACTCAGCTTGAAGCTAATAGAGAAGCATTTAGACAGGCAAAAGATGCTCAAATGCTTGGCGATGTCGGTCTCAGAAGTGGAAGTGCTGGCCAATTAGGGCAAAGCCTAACGGGAATTAATGCTCAAATACAAGCAAATAAACAACAACTATCTGACCCAAATCTTGATGTTAAAAAGAGAGCAAATTTAAATCTCGCAAATCAAGGTCTTGAATCACAAGCAAATGCATTAACTACTGTTCTGGGCCGTTTGACCGATCAGAGCGATAGAGCTTCTGACAAAATGGAGCAAATATCTAGAATTCAAGTACAAAAAGAACTTGTTAAAAACAGAGTGGAGTCTTTTGCATTTGGAACTACCGAGCAAAAATTTGCTATGGGAGAACAAGCTGCCGGTCTACAACAAGTTATGCGTACTGGCAATTTTAACGTCCTGCCTGACGATCTTAAGGGGCAAGTGTCAGATTTTATGAAACAATTAGCCGAAGCAAATCCGGAAGGTGCTGTCGGTCAAATGTTTAGAAAAATTCAAGTTGATGCTATAAAGCAACAACAGGCTATGGGCTTTTTAAATAAGCAAGATGCTCAGGCTGCCATTGATGTTATTCAAGGTAACGACATTGCTGCTGAAAAGAAACTCAAGCAAGAACTTGCAGATATAAATAAACAAGAATTAATTGCTCAACAGGCATTAATAAATGCCCAAAGAGATGTCACGAAGTCCTACCTAGAAATGGTTAACGTTATTAAGCAAGGTTTTGTGAATCCGGCTGCTGGCGGACAACAACAGCCTCAGGCAGTTCCTAACGCCCCGGTTATGGCACCTAACGCTGTTCCGATATTTCAGCCTCAAAACGCAGTGGCAGTTCCGGGTAATGCGGTGGCACAGGCCGCACCATCGTTCGAGCCTGTTATAACTAGCATGAGAAGCTTCACGGATACATTGCAAAAAATATCTGATTCATTCTCTAACATGACAATGACTCACACTTTAAACATAGATGGGCAAATCAATATCGCTGGTGTAAATACTGATAGCATAGCTACACAGCTAAGAGATTCGCTCGGGGAATACATCGGACAAATAGTTACGGAAGAATTTAGCAAACGTAACTCAAGTTTTAGGACAGCATAGAAATGAAAAAAGAATCTGTAGGACTATTCATGCAAAATGGCAGGAACGAAAGAAACCTGCCGTTATATTTAAAATCTATCGCCGAAGGCATAAAAACTGTATCAGATTGGGATTATACCTCCAATTCGATGCAATGTTCAAATACCGAAAGATTTGAATCTGACTTTGGTAATAAAGTTTTATCGCATGAGTGGAGTGCTAAAAAAATATTAGTATCTAAAGATATAGCAGTAGTTGCATATCCCGAATATACTGATATGAATAAATTTGTTATACAGAATCAGTCATCGGGCTTGTACTCTGCACTGGATTCGTCTTTTTCTTCTTATGGCTCATACGGAGCGAAACGTATAACTCCGTTTATATTGCCCAGATTGAATAAAAAAAATTGTGATATTTTCGTTGAATCGGGATCAAACGGCCAAATTTTAAATCATGAGTCAGTAAACTTAAAATCACTTTTTATAATAATTCAATATGATGGGTACATAACTAATCCCTCGACTGGCTTAACTTCTTATGAGCCTAGCTTAGATGGCGAAGTAGAGATATTCGAATACGATTCCTCTGTTTCTGGAATTAAAGGTAGTTATGCATTTTTGGACGGTATTGATTATCCCGTTTTATACAGTAGATATTCCGCATACGGAGAAACAGTAAATACAGGCATAGGAAATTCTAGCACGGACTTAAGACTTATCAAGCCCGATACAGCCGAAGAAATCAGGAAACTTCCAGCGATAACCACACAAATATCAAATCAATATGGCTATGCTCCGTCAGAAATAAAATATTCTTTTTTGGGATGTAAATTTGCAACATTTGTTAAATATACGCCCGTGGTAGAATGCGGGCGAATTGATTTATACAAAAAATTATCCGGAAGAATTACATCGGTAAGCAGTAACGGTCGCGCGACATCTAATCTTCACGGACTTAAAGACGGAAACATTATAAGAATTAATGGTGCCCGAAACGCTAACGGCAAAAACTTGGATTTAAACGGTGTCAAGTATGTCCAAATTGTAGATGATAATACACTGGATCTTTATGACGACTCCGAAATGACTAAGAAAACTTTTACCGTAAACAGCAATAATCCCGACGCAGATTGGATTGCTGTTGGTAATGTTTATAACGAAACTCTGCCCGATGGATGGCAGTATGTAAAAACACTTACTTCTCCTACTGGTCGAAACGGATATCTTGACCCCAGATTCAATCTTGACGAAGGAACTGTGTATTTTGTAGCTGATCAAAATAAGCAGAAAACCCAAGTACCGATTAAAAAAATACCTGCTGGCATAATTAACGATTACTATTTTTTACTTCTATATGATATTTATGGTATAAATCTTAATGAAGACATTCCTGATAATTTTAGAAGTGTGCTATCTAACACTAATCCTGCGGGCAGTAGCTTTGTTTTTACAAGAAGTCCTTATATATCATCCTTAGACACTCTTTGGGCATCTGAGTCAACCTTCATAAAAGGATGCCGCTTTGGTAGTGATATCGACCTTAAAATGGCTTCTGACGGGTCTTACTATTTAGCTGTGGGCGAGCGTGGTTCTGATGCTCCCCAAAATACCACAGAATTAATAACTTTCGGATTAAAACCTAAATACTCGCCGTTTTTATATCCGCATCACGGGCCTTACGGCAAAGTACATATATTAAAACTTGACATAGTTAGTAATACCATATCGGATACATACGTTAGAACTATTAACTCGTTCGATAGCGATACGTCTATATCTAAACCCGAGCCTGTTAGCAAGCTGGGTAATGTAATATATCAAAGTTTTTATGAAACTAATAACAATATAATTAATTACAGTCAGTTTTCTGCGATCAAGAATACTAACTCTGATTCTTTTTTATACAACAATTATTGGTACGGATCATTACTTTACAGCTTAAAAAATTACGAACATAAATTATCTTTCGATGATCTATCTCCGGGGGCGTTTATATATGACAAAGATGCTAACGGTGGAAGACCATTCGCTTCTACATATTTTTCAAACTTCGGAATTCCTATATTCAAATTTGAAAATGATCCTGAAAATCCTTGGTCAGACATTAAAGTTCTTGGATTTCCGAATCAGTTTTACCCCTACTCCGATAGCTTCGGGAAGTCCGTTGCGATCAGTATAGAAGGACAAAAAATATACATAGCTACTTCATCAAGGACAAAAACCCTCTTGGAGCCAGTATATAATGTAGGCGGATCTGACAATAGAAAGCGACCGGATTTATCAACATCGATTAGTGATTCTACATATTCAAATTTAGACTGCGGTTATGTTCATTTATATACTTTAGAATCCGGCACATTAAACAAGTTAGGAAAAATAAGTCATGTTTCGCAAAATAGTATTAGCGGCGGAATTGACACAATTATAGATAAATGCGAAAGATATGCGAAAAATATTAAATTCAACGGCAATAAACTTTATTTTGGGTCTTCTCGTTCTTCTGAGTTTTATGATAAAAGAAGCCAAAGACTTAGAGGACAACCTGTAGGATCTTCTTATTTTTATCCATCCTCATATAACGACAAGTCAAAGATATTTATTTATAGTATTTCGGACAATTCGTTTTCCTTACAAAAGGAAATAGTAAATCAGAATAATGATGCGAGATTTTACGATTTTAATATCGGTAGGCCCGAAAACATTAAAAACTATGAGCACCCTAATGTAAAAGAATGTATTTTATCGGGAGCGAATTTAACACCAAACAAGCGTTTGTATAAATATACATACATTAATGGTTCCGCCGTAGAATCTACTAACACAGTAGATCTTGAATGTATAGTTTTTCCGTCCGATAGGTTTGGCGACTGTTTTGAACTTAATGATAAAATCTTATGTGCAAACTCTCTAGATTGGAAAAACGAACTAAACATAAATCATAGTGATTACGAAACATTTGAAAATGACCCGAGGTTAATGTCTGATTATTTACATCTGTACGATAACGTAAAAAATGAATGGACTTACATATCAAAATTATCGGCATCTTTCAATTCGGCAAATAGTAAATATATCTACAATTCTATTAATTGCAATAATGAATATCTACGGGACTTAGGTAATTACAACTACGAAAACAGCCAGTTTGCTTCTAAAACTTGGGATTACGACCTAACTAGATCTTTTGCAGTGTTAAACGATAGAGTTATGATCAAAGATCCGTCAAGTTATTCTATTTTTAGAAGAAGCCCGGAGCTACAGTATGTCAGTGCATATTCCGACGAGCAAATAACCGATTGCCAGCCGTATTTTAAATTCGACGAAATTTTTTATGCTAATTACAATCGCGGGCTTTTAAATGAGTCCTGCAACTTTTATCATACTAAGTACGGTAGCCTGTATAAATACAGCGAATCAAGCACTATAGCAACGGCTTATGGCAGTGATGGCGGGGAAGTACAATTCACAACTCCTGTATTTTTTCTTTCCATACCAAAAAACAGTGGAAACACTGTTAACACAAAAGCCGTAATAACATTAACTATTGAATCTTCTAGTTTTAGTTTTCTTAAAGATATAGGTTTAAAATTTTACAAGAAAGATCCAAGATTAAATGTAAATGCTGAATACGTAAATAAATTTACTTATAATTGCTCTCAAACTTCAGCGGATTTACTTTTAAGTGATACAGATCCTTCGGGGGAAACAATATTTACCGCCGGGGCATTATCTAAAAATCCCGACAAGATATTTTATACAAAAAATTATATTACCATAGGAAATTTAACAACTTATACTTTTGAAGTTCCCGCTTCAATCATTCAGGAATATACCCTGAACGGTAGCCAGTTACAATCAACAACACTCCTGAGTAACGGTCAGTCACTAATATTATCTGATAATACTAAAGCTACATACAACCCATCGGTTCAGATTAACAACACGATGATGTTTGGAATAGTTATAGAAGATAAAAATTATTCAGTTCCTGCTTCGGGCGTTGACATTTTTTATTCTCTTCGTTCAATGGATTTCAAGCTTCATAGTGCTAATTTATCAAACAGTGGTTTTGATAGCAGATCGTATTATTGTGCATACGATAAGTTACTGTCCTATCATTTAAATATCAGTCACGAATATTGTTCAGGCGAAAGAATGATGAAGTCGGTACTTGCTGCTGGCTCATCAGATTCTGTTGCTACAAATTGCAATAGTCTTGGAGATATATCTAATAGCATAAACATTCTTTCGGTTGACAATATCTACGGAGATAGTTTTAGTTATAGCCCTAAGTTATCGGGCGGACATTTCACTTCTGTAAAATCTTTTGATGTAAATCAGCTTAAGTATTTAAGTTTACATATAGCATCTAATTTTAAACAAGCCGATGCTGCAAACTTATTTACATTGGGTTCTTATGGAGTTTACGGAGATTTTACCTTACAATCTAAGGGGTCTATATCCGTAGACGGTAACACAAGTTTATTTTTGGGGCCATCAGTATATAAAAATAACGCAACATTATTTATTAAAGCACCTAATGTTGTACTGGAAGATCCTTCCGGTGCTAGAAATAACAATATATCGCTTTATGCATTAGGAAGTAGAAAAATTGGCGAGTTTATTGATTCGCAGTCTAATATATTTCTAAAAACTGTAGAAGATCAGGCCACAACAACATTATTTATAATGGGACCGATATTAAATAGCGGTGCCGTTAATTTAGCCTTTCCAAAATCACATACTTTTGTAGCTTCGTCTAATTGCGATTCTCCGAAATTATTATTGTTTGGATCTTATAAACAAGATTCAAATATTACTTTAGAACTTTCTGGTAATAAACCGGAAGCAATTAGTTTAAATATTAGCGGGCCGTCAAGCGTTCTTGCCGTAGCAAATTTACACATAGCTAGCAATATACAACAGTTATACGATAATTCAACTCTTGTATGTTTTCAAAAACCTGCTCAAAACCTAAATCTTTTTATAGATTCCCCAGAAGCGTTATCGCAAAACACAACTTTATTTATAGGATATAATCCAAAGCCTATTAATAGTATTGATAACGCACTAAGTAGTTTTTGCAATTTAACCAAGAATACGCAAGCTTTTGATTTATCGTTTCCTAGAGAGGAATTAATTCTTGGAGCTAACTCTTTAGTTGATAAAGTTTACTCAGAAGACATGAAAGATTTTGGATTTAGATCTAAAACTATAGAACTGGATAAAATATCTTCGGATTACGAATTCTACAGATACGGACGCAATCAATCATTAACTCATTGGAACGAGTCTAATTTGATTACAGGAGCAATTGAAAATAATTTACCTAAATTTTACATATACTCTTTGAGTAATAAACAAGTTTCACTACAAAAAAGTATAATTCCATATTTACCCGCGAGTGGTATAATAATAAATGATTCTTATATTCAAGATATTAAAATAGCTTCTTGGGGAGATATAGCTATTTCTTATTATATAGAAATTGCTGACGCTTTCGGAAATATAACCGGAGGAATGTTTGAGATTGCTATATTCGATATTAATGGAGACATAAAAAGGCGAATAACAAGAACATTTCTTGGTTTTAACGAAGATTTATTTTTATCTAACTGCATGGGGCTTAGCTTACTGTTTCATCAGAATAAATTATTCTTTACAAAAGAAAGTGGTTCTGACACGATATTGGTTTCATGCCAAAAGGATCTCTATGATCCTATAGATACTCAATCTTTTATGAAAGACTTTCTTTCTACGGGTAGAGCTATAATAGAAAACAATATAACAAAAGGTTACGTGCCTTTTAACAGGTCTGCGTTCGGACACAAGATAGAAATCACCGGGTCAGACCAAATGTTTATATCGGCACCATTATTTAATAGGTTTTTATTATCAACCGGAGATCTTACGCCAAATACTGTTAATTGGGGCAACATAAATTGGTTACTTGAATCTAATTACGGTACAATAACAAGTAAACAAATAACAGGAATAGAAGAAGATATAACATTAAGAGTAACAGAAGCAGTAACAAGTCCGGATGCTACATTATGGTATAGAGTAACAAACACAGAAATTACAGGAAACCAAACAACTATTCCTTCATCTCCTTGGCAACAAATATCTAGCTCAGGCACTACATTTTCCGTTACAAATAATCAGTGGGTCAGTTTTTGTTGTCACGGAACTTCAAAAGTCGCCTCGTCAATTATTAACGTTGTGAATGTAAGCGATTCCGATGCGGTCCTAGATTCGTTTAATATGGAGGTCACAAACTAAAATGTTTAAAAAATACAATATTGACGAAAATAATTTTATTAGCTATGAAATATTAGATAATTTTGTTATAGTAAAATTTATATTTTTTGATACAGTTGATAATTTAAAAGTTTGTATAAAAAAGTATATAGATTATTTCATGACTTTAAACGTAGATTTTTTAGGATGCTATCCCGGAACATGTAATCCAATTGTTATAGAGAGCACTATTAATGTATTTTCTGATTATGAATTAAAATACAGAATTTTTTATGATGGAGAAGAAATAAATAATATACAGAGTTTTATAAAAAAAACTATAAAACCATGCACGCAAAAAATTTTATCTATTCCAAATCAAAATATTTCCCAATCTGCTTGCGATGGAGAAATCGGTAGAAATGCCTCAAAAGAAGGCTTCAAGTCGTGTTGTATTTTTAGCCAGTTAAATAAAAAAACAGAAGGCCCAAAAACACCTATAAGGTATTACAAAGTGGACGAAAACGGATTCTTATGTGAGGAATTTTTAGAAAAACCTAGTGATAATGCATATTACTACAAATCGATAAGACTTAAAGACATGTTCAAATCTTACAAGATACTTTTAGAAAATGGTGTTCTTAAGTATTTGCCAAAGGATTAATAAATGCCCCAAATATATACAAAATCTTATCACGGAGCAGTTTTTACTGCAAACGCAAGCGGGACCGCACAATCTTCAAGATCTTATACGGGCAATACATATGATTGCAGTAATAATTTTTATGGCTATGAATTAAAAGTTGCCGGAAACAAATTCTATGTAACATACAAAGATTCTGCTTTTAAGATAAAAGAAGTATCGGCACATAATTTTGTTCTAACGGACTCTACGATTCATGAATCAACTGATCCTGATTTTATTAACAATATTACTATTTGTAATGGTGTCATATATACAATATTGAATAAAAAAATATACAAAACTAATGGAGACGCATTCGATTTTGCCGAAGCCGAAGAATTTTCCGAGATTAAGCCATATATTCCATTCGGGCATGTTATACATACGGTAGATCAGTCTTTGGCAAATCCGTTAATACTGCAAGACATGCTTTTAGTCTATCGCAAATTTGATGTAAAGTATGGACTTAACAGCACTAAGACTATAAATAAAATATCCCGAATAGAAGATGAGGTTAAACTCCAAACTCCAACACTCTTCCTGAAAAACTCTGGATCTATAAATAATTTAAATCTATTTTACAAAACGCCCGAACCGCTTGTTAGGCCCGCAACACTTTTTACCGAAGGCGTTGTATCTACTTCTAACGGATTAAATTTTCACATAGAAGTTGGAAACCGTAATGTTCTGCCGTTAAATTTGAAAACTATAGATCCCGTCAAACTTTCTAACGCATCAACGTTATTTACTTACGGGGCGACTGTATCGGGCGGCGGATTTAACACCAAAGACACTACCTTATTTTTACCTTCTATAGTCGCAGGCGAATCGGGAAGTGTACCGCTGGTTTTAGTCAGACCAGATAAATCAGACGTTTCAGGCACTTTAAGTTTAAACATTGTCAACCAACCAAAAAATATACAAGAAAATTTGAGTATATTTATACAGAACAATCAATTGTCTCAGTCTGACGACATATCATTGTTTTGCGTTTCCGTTTCTGGTAATGTTTCAAATCCTATGAATTTGACTTTATTCAGAAAGGGATTAGGAAATGGACAGGAAAAAGAAGAGGAATTAGGATTATATATGCATAGCGAAAAAACTTTGAAGGATGTGTTTTTGTATACAGACGGAGTTTCCGGGTCTGGAGATTCTTGCACATTGGTTATGCCTAAGTGTCACGAATTACCATCTTCTAATGCAACCCTTAATGTTTTTGGATATTCCGAATAATGATAACTTTCACTCCTTACAACGCTAGTTCAATACAGTTAGGTGGCGATGCTTCTATAGGAGCTTTTCCGAAATATGGAATACAAAAAGACATTACTGCTGTTACTTCCGAAGGCGGCATACTTAATAGTAAATATACAATAACAATATCTGGAACTTTTATAGTACCATCAGAGATAGACATTACTGATATAGGAGCAAGACAATCTCGCTATAACAGCATGATGGCCGAAAGAATAAATTACCTTAAGACCAGCAAGGGTATTACGGGAAAACTTGAGATAGCCCCCTACGGTGGAAAACCCGGAAAAATCATTTTTAGTGACGCTAGATTATTAAGCGTATCTACTCCTGAGTCACCGGAAAATAGTTCCGCTATACTGTATTCAGAATATTCATTAAGCTTTGAGGCTTATATAGATTCTTCTATCGGAGACGGCGTAACATTACAGCCTTTTGATCACACAGGATACTTACTAAGTTCTGTTGAAGAAAATTGGGGTTACGAACTTGATGACAATGTTTCTTATATCGGCAACAATATAACAGGGGACATATATAAAAATTATGTTATTACTCATACCGTTTCGGCGACCGGCATAAGAAAGGGAAATCCCGGAGGAACTGGTTTTGCATCTACGGCTTGGAAAGAAGCAGAAAGATGGGTTAACACCAGATTAAAAACATCTCCGTTTGACCCTATCACAAAAGAGATGCTATCAAATGTTGATACTGAAAATCAATTTAATGGTAGGTATGCAAGCAATTCACCAAGCGGCTTGATACCAAATCTAGATTCATTTCTTCCTTACAATCATACAAGAATTCCAGAAATAAATATTTCGGAGGGGTCATACTCTGTAACGGAAACTTGGTCAACATCTAGGTCTAATGCTTCAATTGATATCGATGTAAATATAGAAATAGACCAAAACGACACGGTAAGCATTACGGTAGAAGGAAGTATAATTGGTTACGACGAATCGCCCGCATCGTCTACTATCATAAGAAAAATACAAAATGCCGAACTCGCATTTCAAACTGTAAAGAGTAATGTTTATAGCTTTGCCTTGTCTAACTATTTAACTCTTGGAGTTTCCGGGCAACTATCTAATGTAGTTAGATCAAGCACTGTTGGAAAGAATAATAAAAATGGAACAATAAGTTTCAGTTTTTCTTATAACGATCTTCCTATTTTAATTAATGGTGCTAAAAATACAAACATATCTATTAATTATGATAATGATCAGTATCAAGTTCAAACTGTTGCTATAATACCTGTAATAGCACGGGCTAACGGCCCTGTTATTCAAAACATGAAAACAAGTAAAGAAAGAAGAAGATCGGTTCAGTTGGACGCAGTAATGTCTAAAAATAATAGAGTAAGTAAACCTAATGGATATTCTGTGGTGGCTGTATATGCTCCAGTAGGTCCAAATTTAGCAATACAAAGCCATGTTGAAAACTGGGAACCGCAAACGGGAAATTATAGCTTAAGCGTGGAGTGGATATACTAATGGAAATTAACCCAGTAATAATATTTGACGGTGAATTAATAGATGCTTCATTCAATGTCGGTTGGGGAAGCCAATCTAGTACGTGTCAGATGAATATTGTCTATGAACAAGACGGACCTTTAAGCGGAAAAGATTACGGTAAAAATTTTCCCTCAATGGGAACATGTGTTGGGCTGTCAATAGGTGAGCTTAAATTCGCCGGTTTATTCCAAAGATACACCCAACAAAGATCGTTAGATGGTTATAAGTATAATATTATACTAGAGTCACCATCAAGAGCTTTAGATGGAGTTCAAGTTGTTCTTGATACATTTCAGGGAACTAATTATTACGGAATGGGAACATTTACCAATCAAGCCGATAATATCTGGAATCCTTTTGCAATAAAAGAAAATTTTAGTTACGGCGGAAGCTTTGGTTTATCGGGAGTTAATTCATTAGGTTTTCCCGGATATGATTGCCTAGTTTTACTTGAAGAGATATCAAAAGGATCTCATCCATTCGGAGGAAGAATTAATTATGGCGACACCAAGTTCGAATTAGATTTAACAGAAGTAAAAAAATTATTACTTTCTATTCCTAATTATCATATGTATCGCGTAAAAGGTCCGGTTCAAACAATATCCTCTATACTAGAAGATGTTTGCTCTTTATTTATGCATGATTATGTCGTAACAGTAGAACCTAAAAACGGAGAAATAACCACAGGCATAATTCAAGATGCTAAGATAAAAATTAAAGTTATAGACAAATCAATGCCTCCGGACCCGGAAGTGGTAAAGCAGATAGTTAACAGATTTGAAAAAGAGCAAAAATTAGTAAGCGGCGATGTAGGAAAAGAACTTAACGATGCTGTTACGCAAAAAATAGTCGTCGGAGGCCCAGCAACAAGATATTATAGAGCTAGTCCTATATCTCTAACACAAATATGGGGTCGCACAAAAAGCATACAGCCAGAATATAGTGAAAATATTATTCTAGATAATGGCGAAAGCTATCCTCCTGATATAATGGAGGTTAGATGTGCAATGCATTCTTTTGATAGCTGGATATTATTTCACATTATAAGAAGGTATTTGGGTCGCCGAAACCCCATCATTGATAGATATGCAAATGCACTATTTACAAACGTAAGAATAGATCAGTTTGTTTTAAATAGAATTGCCACGGGCAAAATTAGTGCAATTGATTTTATGGATTCTACTTTTAAGTATGCCCAGCAAAAAAATCTGATAACAGTCGGCAAGTTTATGTATGAAGATTTAGAAAAAATACATAATGCTATAAAAAGTGCCGGTGAAGAATATTGGGGCAGAAAATATTTCGTATCATTACCGCAAGAGCCGGGTGGAATAGCAAACAACCTAAAGTTTGTACTAACTGATTTTCAGTACATTAATAGTTGGGAAGTATCAGATGCTGCTTGGTCGGAAAATTCGGGATTTCAAGACGTATCTTTTTATGATGGTGAAGGAAGATTAAAACCGACTGCTTCTTGGAACTATGATAAATTTAACAAGGATTACACGAATCTTGGTAATGGTTATTCTTTTACTTCTACAGGAGCGATAGCGTCAGTTATTAATTTGGAGAAGGATATAACATGGAGAGCCAACGGTCCGTCCTGCGTTGCGGAAGTTCAAGCTGTTAACCATATAGACCAGTACACAACACAAAGCAACGGACTTGCTTGGTTACTTAATATTTATTTCGGATATAGTTTTCAAGATTTACAGCCTTTATTTGCTTTAACGGCGGAATCTGGAACTACAAACTATGGTATAGCACCAGCAAGAGTTGCACCAATGCAAATAGGAATACCTCAACAAAGCACAAGATATAGATGGGGTCCGTGGTGGAACTATAAGGCTAAAAACGGTAAAGCTGAGTTTATTCTGGAAGAATCTTTAACTCCTGAAACTTACGGTGGCATATCAAATATGAACGATGTCGGTCTTACCTACGCAGCAGTTGTTAATGCAGAGGTTAGCGGAAGAGAGACCGGAACTGTAGAAACTTATGGTATGCCTGAGTCTAATCTTGCGGATAGATTTTTACAATCGGGACCGTACATAACAGGAATGTCTGTTAATTATAACACGGGAGGAATTACTACATCCTACTCCTTCAATACTTGGACTCCGCAGTTCGGCAAGCTCGCTAAATATAACGCCGATAGATTTGCACTTATAAATAAAAGCGCCATAGCATTTATGCAGAACATACGAAGCAAAATGGAGCCTCGTCCTTTTTCAGCACCGCCCTATAAAGATAGTTTTTACGGTAAAGGATTTAGGCACTTATTAACTTTAAATGCTGGTATTAATTTTCCCGTTGCGAACATAGCTAAAGACGAAGAGAAAAAAAATGATCCGGACGAACCAGAACAGCCCGGATTAGAAAATAACGAAGAAGTTGTAGATCCAAAAACCGAAAAGAAAAGAACTGTTGTAAATTGTGGAGTACCACAAAATCAAGTGGCTGCTATTAATAGAGATTTTAGCAATAGTTATGGTTGTTCTATGGAGCAAATATTAACGCCAGTAGGATCTAGAAAAGAAAAAACACTAAATGTATCTGGACCTGAATTACAGAAGTCAGAAGCAGATGCCAACTTTAATGCTCCGAATTCTGATAATTATGACCCCTACTATTTCACGGAAAACGATTTTACTTTAGTAGTACATGGAGAAGAAGTTACTCCCGATTTAGACATGAACTTAAACAATCAGGATGCTAAGCCGGATGTGGTTCGTTCTATGGGTCTCAGAGGCCCGCTGATGCTGTCGGGATGGGGAATGGGTCTTGACGGTAAGGCTGCGCCTTATGATACGTCAGGAGACGTTGAGGACCGCTTTAATCAGTTGGAAGAAATCGGAAGGAAAAGACATTTATGGAAAAGTGGCCCGGTTGATTTAAGATGGGATGAAGAAAGAAAAACTTGGGGTAGCGGTTTTGATTTTATAGAAGGGTTTTTATCGGAAGATTTAAATGCCCCGGAATCTTTTGATGATCCCAAGCAATTCGTAGTAAATATAGTTAGATCTTCTCATTATATAGAATCAGAAGGTGCAAAACTAGATAATAAAATCACTGAAAGCGGAGAAACTATTGTTGGAATGAATAGAGACACTTCGTTATCGCTTAAAAAGGGCACGTATGTTTTATGTAACAGAATTAATTACGAATGGAGAATAATTAATTATTCTTGCTCAAATGTCAAATTGTAAATGCTGCGATAAAAGTGTTTGTACGTGCGATAGATTACTGAAAACTATAGATATAGAACTGTTCGGTAATAAAATCACCCTACCTGTGAATAAAACTATTTCAAGCATGGGCTGTTTCGAATATTTTTATGTAGGAGACGGAACTGCTTATTACAGTTATATTCAGAGCGATACTACGGGTCAAGTTCCGCCAATCGCGGTTAGAAAAACTTATAAAAATAGAAAGATTAGAATTAGGTTTAATCCGGCATCTGTTATTTCTGATTTTACAATATATAGAGGTAGCGACATTCGCTTTTATCAGCCTATGTTTGCTAAATACGGAAAGATATCGCAAGAAAACAATATATTAATTATAGAAATACCCGACGAAAGATTAGATCCTCGCAGAATAGTTTTAAATTATAAAAACGAACAAATAGTTATAGGAACAACCGAAGTTGAAGCCCCCCAGACTTTTAATGATACAAAATTTACTGAATTACATAATTCAAACGCCACGGATATATCGGAACATTTAGACAGATACGCAGCAGACTTGGACTGGAAAAACGAAGTTGTTTTGTGTTCTACATTAAATCAAGAGGGAGGAATTGCAGGAGCTGAATTGGAGGAAACTGGCATTTTATTTCCCGAATGCGATACTCAATCAAGAATAATATATTATTCTTCGTCATGTAAAACATTGCAGGGGTTTGAAGTAAGCGGTTGTTGTAAAGTCACAACTAAATATACAGGATTTTTAATAGTATATACTGGAAGCGAACCTAACGGATTACGTGTTGATCCAACATATTATACAGAAATGACTGAAAATACTTATCCCGACAAGATATTTTATAATTACAGAGAAAAAATTTATCGTAGCTATTGTGAATTAAGAAGAAATTTTCAAAACCCGTCAGGGGAAGGATTTACTCACGAGCCAAATATTTAAGATATCTAATGTTAAAAGAAACTACTTGCAAAACAATTAAAAGATCTAACGAATATTTAGATTATTGCCCGGAAGAAAAAACTGCTGATTGTCCTACGTGTCAACCAGTTATCGTAAGAACAACATATAGAAATGAATCAAGTTTTACAGCAGAAGTTGATGTTATATACAAATATCCTACGGGCGAATCTTTTATTGATACGGGAAACTCAAAACTTACACAATTTTGCTGTTGCTCGAAAACAAATAAAATGGTTTATACAGCACCTGTAAGTTTTATTTTTAAAGCATCGCTATTTCCGATCAGGTTTAATATAGACCTTAATCCCAGTTACTTTGGAGACGTAACTTTTTGTGGAGATAGTATAAATAAAGTTAGCGAACTGAAAGTGACAGCTAATTTTGGAGAAATAAATAAAAACTGTTATATTAAAGATATTACAAATTTTTTCATGGAAAGACATGATAAACTTCCGCCAATCAAGGGCGTATTTTTAGATGTAAAGCTTCCCGCCCGCGAAACCGCCGGTGTCAAAGAAAAAGAAATTTTATTCGATATCAGTCCACAGTATAATGAGACTAACAATTCTAATGTTGTATTTGATTATAATAATTCCGAGACAACTATTTTTGCAAAATTTGGTTTAGACACAAGTTTATGTCAAAAATACGATGAAAATTACCCGGATATACCTACAGACGGTGTTTATAATGAAAACGACGGTAAAGCTTTTTATATATATTTTCCCGCATCAGCCAGTTTGATAGGTGAAGAAGAACCTCTATCGGCATTAAATATATATAATCTCAGGCCCGCAATAAGACTTCAATATTTTAACAACAAAATATATATGACTTTTGCAGTCGATTTTCAAATATCCGGAATGAGATATCCAACAGCCGCTGTATCCGTTAGTCAGTTTAGAGAAGTAAAAAAACTAATAGATTTATACGAAGACTTTAACATAGAATATCTTTTATACAACAATACTTTATTAAAAATAAGAGGAAGCATATATGCATAATGAACCTTTCGTTTTTTCTTATTCTGATCAGCCCGAAAGTTTTCCTAAAAAAGATCCTTTGCCCAAGCAGGAAATACCCGGTTTTCTTACTCAAGCTGTGAATTTTTCTACTTCTATAGTAAAACATATGGCTGGCGGAATGCCTCAGACTAACGATAACGATCAGGCTAAACGTCTCGAAATATGTAGATCTTGCGATAGATATAATTCTAACGATCCAAATAATCCCCGATGTAATGAGTGTGGATGCTTCTTAAAAATTAAAACTAGCTGGGCTGGAGAATCTTGCCCGTTAAAAAAATGGTCAGCAGTTAACTCCGGGGGCGACTGCGACTGTAATAAGTAAAATTGTGTATTTATAATTGTTAACAACATTTTTCAATAAATAAGAGGATTAAATGGCAGAAATTTCTTTTGGAACATACAACACACCTAACCTAAACGGATCTGGACTTGGTTTTTACGGTTCTTCTTTTGGAAGTTCAGTACAAATAGGTGCTTATCAAGATAAGACATTTATTACTAATGCTGACGGAACAATAAATGGCGGAAATGCTTATAACTTTAAGTTTACCGCAGCCGCTTCTGGTATACCAGATACAGATACTTCCGGTATTCCTTTGTCTAGGCTAAATAGCCATCACAGAACTCTTGATATAAATTTTACTCATAGCACTGCCGTAAACGTTCAAAATGCCCAACTAAGAATATACGATAGAGTCAGTATTAACAATCCCGCTTCGGGCGTTAACACTAAAGTTGCTGAATTAGTTAATTTTAACGGTCAGGCATATGCTACTTGGGTAGCTGGTCCCGGAAGTGCAAATACATCCGGTGATGGAATCGGAGGAAACCCAATCGGTTCTGGTGATCATGTTTGGTGGGGCGAGGCTTGGCCCTCTAATCAGTGTGCTCAATTTACATGGCAAAATAGTAGCGGTATTGTGTTCCGCAATGGATCAACGGCAGATCCTAAGCTTAACGGCGATTCTCGTCTGGGTGCTTTAACTGGTGATGACGATACTGTTGGTGGAAGTGGAATTGTTGTTCCCTTGCTAGATAATCCCGGATCTGGACAAAGATTCTTAGACGGAACTTATGACACAGCGTATAAACCTAAGTGGTTACAATACTATAATACATCAAGTCCTAATTTAGCAAACATTGGGGCTAACTCAACGACCAGAACTTTCGGCGGAACTGGTGTAGACACAAGACATACTTGGAGAGTAGCAATTTCAGCGACTCCATTAACAGTAGGAAGTAAGAGTAATTATGCACTACAATTTAGCTGCGAATACCTCTAAGATTTTTTATTCTAAGTTTTTATCGGCCCCTTCGTTTGAAGGGGTTTTTTTATTATCATGAATATTATGAAAATACTAATTATCATAGGCTTGCTATTTTTTGCATTTTATAATCCACAAGACCCCGAGGATAAAACCAATGTGGAGAAAAAAAAAGAAGTAGCTGTAGAACCTGAACCAAAACCTTTTCCGGCCCGCAAACGCTTTTTTACAACCAGAAATGTCCCGGTGGTAAATAATTTTGATATGAAAGATGCTTACGGGCAAATTATATCTAGATGTAGAACTCCCCAGCTAGATAATCAAAGAATGACAAATGCCCATGAAAGCACTCATTTTATACATTCACAATTAAGAAACGATGATGTTTTAAGTCACAGGGTAAAAACTTTTCCGGGGGCATTTTATATATTTCCCGACAAATCTTTTCATATCGAACAGCCTAAATTTCTAAGGAAAGAAATTGAGAGATATATTCCTGCATCTTTAAGATTTAGTAGGTTTAACACTTATTTCGGAAAAAATAAATCGTGGGCAGAATATCCATTATACATCATAGATGAATTCGTATCATACATAAACGGTTCTATAGTAGCTCTGGATGATCATAAAAACGGACAGAGGGTTGATTCATTAGACCCGATGGTAGGCCCAATAGAATTCGCGGTTTACTCAGTAGCTACATGTATGGCAATTAAAGATTTAGATCCTGAATATTGGAACAATCAAGAGTTTCAAGATTTTATGTATGACACAATGAAAAAGTCCGAGAGCATTTTTAAAGCCGGAAGAAATATCTATCCTCACAAAAATCAGGAAGAAATACTAACGAATTTAAAAACGTCCCCGGACGCAGAAAATATCAGAGCATTCATGAAAGAACACTTTGATAGTTTTTTTCTTTCTATAGACTAAACCAGTTGGGGTTATAACTAAACCCGGATACTTCCGCAGGAACTCCTGTTTGCTGAGCCTCGTTAATCTTGTTAATTAGCGAAGAAGCAAACTTTTTGGTCCATTTTTCGGGCTTATCACAGCCAGCAAGCTTTCTAGGATCAACATTAAGCTGCTTACACTTAATGGTAATCAGATTACGCTGTTGATCACTCATCTTGTCTGAATCATTAATTTCCCCATTTGTTACGGCTCCAACTTTAACAGACTTGGATACTAAATCCCTCACTATAGAGGCCGTATCTTTAATTGTTAACTCTTCCGCCGAAACAGCACTGATTAATAAAGCCTTACGCCAACAACGGGCTTCTGCCTTAGTGGACGCACAAGCTACAGGGTGAGCCGCAAACATGTCGTCGGTATTGCCGTGCCAAACGTCAGCAACATCACCGAATGTACGCTGTCCATCAGCAAACTTAAATACCATCTGGTACACAACCGTAGCTCTGCCCGGACCATCATTATCGGTAGCGGGAGACACATGAATAGGTCCGGTAAAAACTGGGTCTCCAAGCACTGTACGTCCAACACGCCTAAGCCCTACGCATCGCGGTTTACCATCAATTAATTCCTCAGGTTTAAATAATGACATTACGTATGAATCCCACCCCTCCGAACCATACTCAGGAGTTTCGCTAGCGATAACATCATTTCCTACAACAGCTTCAATCTTCTTTCCCATTGCTTAATTCAACCTCTACAAGTTTACTGGTAACTTCGCCAGCACGAATTTTCCTTACGCTTTCCACTATAAGAGATAACGTATCTCTTTTCATTTTTTCTGTTAAATTTTTATACATACATTTAACACGCACAATTGTTAATCCCATTCCTATAAGACTACCGTTTTTTGCCGCATCGAAACGCATTGTTTTTTCTAGTCTTTCTTCTCCGAAGATAGGTAGAAAGTGGTGCGGCCCGTCTAGTTCTATAGCAATACCTTCATCCTTTAAAAGAAGGTCGATTTCGTATTCTCCGCCCATAAAATTCTTTACGTGTTTCAGTACAACAAAACCTTCTTTAACCAAGGCTCCTTCTAAATACTGTTCTATTTCAGAGCCTTCTGTAGCAACTCTTCGTAGAGCAACACCGGCAAGTCTAAGCATTTCTTTTTTATCGAAATCGCTTAATTTAGACCAACGCTCCTTTGCAGCAGCTTTGAACTTGTCTCTGTCCGCATCGGTCATTCTAGCCCACCTATTAGCCGCTTTGTCGCTCATGGCAACCTTGGCCTCTACACTATGACCAACTCCTGCTGTCGGGTTCTTAGAACGGCCAGTTGCTAGGGCTAATTTTTGAGCCTCTGATGCACTTCTAATGTGAACACCCATCTTTTTAAATATTCTATGAACGGTAGTTTGGCTTCGCTTATATTTTTTTGCTATTTCGCCCATACTTAAACCAGTTTCATAATCTTCCTTCATTCTAAAATTAACGTCTTCTGTCATAAAGTCCTCTTATTTCATCTATATTCCAATCACTGATAATATAATCAACCTTTCGGTTACAATAGTTTTTAATAGCACTTGCATGATTTTCAGATCTAGCTATTAACTCTATATTATGATTACACAAAATATCTACAGTCTCTTTGTAATTGAGAACTCCCGACTTATTTAGCCTTAGCCATTCTAAGTCCCAAACATAAAACATTTTACGGGCATTAGTATTAATAGTTTTTAATATCCTTAGGGTATTAATAGTATTACATATAATGATTCCGTTATAAAAGTTATTTAAATAATAAACATTCATAGTGGCAAAATTAGGTTTTATTCCGGTGGCCGTAAGATCTCCGTAAAAACAAAATGGCTCTATTCCGTGTTCACCCAGCCTGTTAAATGTTTTAGTCATGAAAAAATTACTCTGGTTAAGAGAAAGATTTTCTACAACTGATGCTATTTTCATTGTAAGCCCTTTAATATATTATCGGCATGTGAGTGTTCGCCAAAATTTTCCAGTATTGTACTGGCCCGATGAAAGTTTGTATGCTCTTTCATAACAATTTCATGACCTTTCCTAGCTATTTCCATTCTTTGTTCGGCGTTAGACTCCATGATGAAGTATTCAACAGCTTCTTCAAATCCTACATCGCTATCTACGAATACAACACCATCCTTGAATATTTCCTTAGCACGCTTTACATTGTCCATAATACAAAATCCGCCCGCAGCTAGAACCTTAAAGGCTCTTTCATTAACATCGATGCCATAGGTATGTGAGTGAGGCTCACTTAAATTCGGGCATATCTTGGCTGAAACAAATAGGTTTTTTACATCTTCGTCATTAAGAACTCCGCAATACTGATTAACATGCGGCCACAATTGATTGCCAAAAATCTTAACGTGAAATCTATAATCATTAAGTATTCTAGTTAAGTATTGATCTATGATTCTACCCTTGTATGGCCAGTAACCCCCGACGAATCCTATATCGCACTGTAGATAGTCTTTGAATTCAGCATTGCCATACGCTAGAATGTCTCCCGACATAGGAACGCCTGTAAGCTTTATTCCGAATTTATCCTTAAACAAATGGTGCGTATCTTCAATGTCTTGTTGAAAATAGTGAGTATATATAAAACTTGGAAGTCCATGATTTTCAATCAATTCATTTAGATTTTTTAAATCCGCATCAGTTGTTTGTAATATCTCCGGTGGCATTTTTTCATTTCTATATTCACCCGCCCGCAGAGCCACTTTTAAGTGCGGTCTTTCGGATATGCACTTAATTGTAGCCCGATCAAGATTGTACAACTGCCCAATAAAAATATCCGGCTGAAATTTATCGAATACGTCAAATGCCCTAAGTGTTTTACAGTTATAAACAACACACTCAATTCCGGAAGCTTTAAATGCGTTAGCCCATGCCATTCGTTCAAAAAAGTGGGCGTGCATTCCATCATTACTTATAAGTATTCTCATTTAGCCCTCTAGGTTATTAATATCTTCAAGCGAATCTATTTCGTTTATAGTGCCAATATGAGGCACCGCTTTAAATTTTCCACCCAAAGCGATAATTTGGTTAATTAATTCAAATGTCATGAAGTAGCTTCTAAAGCTTGGTGCTTCGCATATTGAATATAATAAATCAAGCTCTTTACCTGTTAAATAAAGCATTTGGGACCACTTTGTTTCTAATCCATATGATAAGTTATTTACATATCCATCTTGTATGTTGACCCCTACTTCATCCTGCCTAAAATCGTATGATCCATCGTAGAAACATGTAGATTCTTCCTTGGGCATTGGGGCATCAATAAAAAGCAAGTCTCCGTGAAAAATAATCAAGTTATCTACTTTGTTATCTTTCAAGTAAATTCTAATGCTTTCGGCCTGATTTGTACTGGCATGATTTTCATTAATCAATATTTTGATGTCTTCGTATCCTTTTATCACACGTTTAATTTTTCCGGGCTTATATCCGGCTATTACAGTAAAAGCGAAATCTTCATCTTTTATAAAGTTATTTCTAATTGTAAAATACTGTCGCAATACAACTGGGACTCCGCGAATAGAAAGTG